>ERZ1034361.189-NODE-189-length-44735-cov-5.599019_pt1 | contig 44735 bp, 46 predicted proteins | sample MGYA00520617_ERZ1034361 | MGnify/ENA primary metagenome ERZ1034361 (study PRJEB33736, sample SAMEA104284507) | Azolla filiculoides | biome: Urban; feature: Water surface; material: Ditch water | place: Netherlands | collected 2015-10-28 | depth 0-0.1 m ...
GGCTGGCTAAGGTTATGATGGCCGAAGTATACCTGACTTCAGACACGGCCTTGAGCGCACTCTCCCTCGTCCTCCTTTTGCTCGGTGCCTCGGTGATCGCCGTGGTCATCTTCCGTCGTTTCAATTTGCCGCCAGTGCTCGGTTACCTGTTTGTCGGCAGCGTTATCGGGCCGCATGCGCTGAACCTGATGAGCGACGTTTATCGGGCCGAGCATCTTGCCGAATTCGGTGTCGTTTTCCTGATGTTCTCGATCGGCCTCGAGTTTTCGCTGCCCAAACTCTATGCGATGAAGCGTATCGTCTTCGGGCTGGGCATGCTGCAGGTCTTGCTGAGCATGGCCCTGATCGCTGGGCTGGTCATGCTTTTTGGTGTCAGTTGGCAACTCGGTATCGCCCTTGGTGGCGTATTCGCCATGTCGTCGACGGCGGTGCTGACCAAGCTGCTGGTCGAGCGTCAGCAACTGGATTCGGCGCACGGGCGGGAAATCATGGGCGTCCTGCTCTTCCAGGATCTGGCCGTGGTGCCCTTGCTGGTCATCATTCCCTCGCTGACCCAGCCGCCGGAGAAGCTGGCCATGCTGCTCGGCGTGGCGTTGCTCAAGGCCGTCGTCGTGCTCGCCGTGATTCTCGTCTTTGGCCAGCGTCTCATGCGCAAGTGGTTCCACTTTGTGGCGCGGGCCAAATCGTCAGAGGTGTTTGTCCTCAATGTGCTGCTGATTGTTCTCAGCCTGGCCACCATCACCGAACTGGCCGGGCTGTCGCTGGCGCTCGGCGCTTTTGTCGCCGGCATGCTGATTTCGGAAACCGAGTACAAGATGCAGGTGGAAGAGGACATCAAGCCCTTCCGCGATGTGCTGATGGGGCTTTTCTTCGTGACCATCGGCGTCAAGCTTGATCTGCACATCCTGGTCGGCCTGTGGTGGCAGGTCTTGCTCGCCTTGCTGGCCCTGCTGCTGATCAAGGCGCTGATTGTCGGCCTCGCCTCGTGGCGTCTCGGGTCGAGTCCGGGCAACGCCATCCGCACTGGCCTCTGGCTTTGTGCCGGTGGTGAATTCGGTTTTGTGCTGCTCGGTGAAATCATTCGCCTGCCGCGAGAAATCCAGCAGGTGTCGCTGACTGTCCTCGTTCTCTCGATGCTCATTGCGCCCTTCATCGTGCAATACAGCGAAAGGATCGTTGTGCGCTTCGTCGCCAGCGAATGGCTGATGCGTTCAATGCAGTTGACGCGTATTGCTGCCCAGTCGATGGGTTCGGAAAAGCACGCAATCCTCTGTGGTTTCGGCCGGAACGGGCAGTATCTTGCCCGCTTCCTGAATCAGGAAAATATCAACTATATCGCTCTCGATATCGACCCTGATCGCGTCCGCGAGGCCGCAGCAGGCGGCGAAAACGTCGTCTATGGCGATGTCGGCCGAAAGGAGTCGCTGGTGGCAGCGGGGCTGATGAGGGCCAGCGTCGTCATTGTCACCGTCAGCGACACCCTGTTGTCCGAGAAGGTGTTGCACCATGTTCACGAGCTTCGGCCCGATCTGCCGGTGGTCGTTCGCACGGCCGACGAGCGCGACATGGAGCGCCTGTCGCGGGCCGGCGCGGCTGAAGTCGTGCCGGAAGCGCTGGAGGCAGCCCTGATGCTTGCCTCACACGCCTTGGTCCTGGTCGGCGTGCCGATCAATCGCGTCCTCAAGCGCATCCGCCAGACCCGCTCGCAGCGCTACAGCCTGCTGCGCGGCTTCTATCGCGGCATGACCGACCGTGATCACGACGAAGTGGACGACCACCAGCCCCGTCTCCACTCCGTGCTGCTGGCTTCAGGCGCCGCCGGCATCGGTCAAACACTGGATGATCTCAATCTCGACGAACTGGGCTGCGAAGTCAGCGCCGTCCGCCGGCGCGGCATCCGGGCCATGGAGCCGGCGCCGGAAACCCGGCTGGAGGAAGGCGACGTCGTCGTCGTCCTTGGTTTGCCTGAGGCGGTGACCGCCGCCGAGGAACGCTTGCTGCAGAAATGAAAAAGCCCGCCGGAGCGGGCTTCCAGAAGCAAGCGGATATTGACTTACAAGCCCATGCAAACAATATAGCTGGTGGCGTCATCAACATTGGCTCGTGCCAGCGCCACATTGCCGCGCGTGTGGTTGGTGGCAACCACACGCATCGAGCCGGAGTCCGTGTTGCCATCATCCATCGTGGTGTCGAGTTGCTTGGCGAATTTGCCAAGGATGCCTTGCGAGCAGACGACATAAGAGCCTTGAAGAAAGGTCGTGTTGTCGGTGTTCTTGATGAAATGGCCGCTGCCGCTTTCGATGCCGATACGACCACCGTCGGCGTTGGTCGGCCAGTAGGTGTTGTCATTGGCAACGACGGTGCTGCCGCTGGCCAGACCTGCCAACCGTACATGCTGCCAAAAGAGCACAGACTCGTCGGTCAGCGTTGCGCTATTCCAGTTGCCATCGATCACACCGTTACCTTGGGAGCTGGCAGGTGTTGATGCAAGAGTGCTGCCAGTTACATGACTGACCACACCCGCGTCGTCGCCCGGCAAGGCTTTGAATTTGTCCTGAAAACCGTAGATGAACAGCGGGATGTTCCTGAAATCGTTGGCGAAGTTCTTGACCTTCGCACTGTTGATCAGCTCCTGCCCCTTCAGCACGCCACCCAGCAGCAGCCCGATGATGACGAGGACGATGGCGATTTCGACGAGGGTGAAGCCCTTTTGTTGGGAATTCATGGCATGCTCCGTTTGATATTCTGCTTAACCATTAGCAAAACTTGTGCCTATGCGGTTAGGCATAGATATGGCAATTTTCGGGCAAAAACAGGGTGTTGGGTGTCGAATTATGGACAGGGTGTCTGATATATGAACAGCGGGATTATCGGTGTAACTGCCCGCCGGCTGGCCGGGTGGCCGCATTTCCTCCTGGCGACCCACTTGTTCATGTTGCACACCCTGGCTTTCGGCGGCTGGCAGATTCCGGCGGTTCGCCTGCTCTGGGTGGTCGCGCTTGGCGTTTTCCTGATCTGGCAACCCTTTGTGACGGGCGAGAAACGGATCGAGTGGCGCCAGGGTGTCGTTCTCTTCGCCCTGGTGCTGGCGTCGACCTTGCTGCTCGGTCCGTGGTTGTTGCTGGTCTGGTGCGGGGCGCTGGCGGCCGCCATCGGTGGCCGGGTGCTGGGGACAGAGCGACGCCCGGAGCGCTCGGGCTATCTACTCGCTTTCGGCTATCTGATCTGCATCATCGTGCTCGGCGTTGTCCCGGAGATTTCGCCGGTAGTCGCGCTTGATCCGCTGTTGCGCGGGGTGCTGGCCCGCTTCATGCCCCTGGTGCTGCCTTTCCTGCTGATTTTTCCGGCGCAGGCCCCGCAGCGCAAGTCGCCTCAGGCTTTCGACCTGTTCTATGGCGTCATGGTCTTTCTTATTCTGGCTGTTTTTGTGCTGGGGTCGCTGGCCTACATGCTGGTCGCCGGTGCCGGCTATGTCGAGGCCCTGGTCAAGACCTCGCTGACCGTTGCCGGCGCCTTGCTGGTGGTGGCCTGGGCGTGGAATCCGCATGGTGGGTTCGCCGGCATCGGGGCGGCCATTTCGCGTTCGATGATGTCGCTCGGCATGCCGCTTGAAGATTGGCTGGCCGGGCTGGCCGAGGAAAGCGAGCGTTATGCCGATCCGGCGCTCTTCCTTGATGCGGTCATTTTGCGACTGCAGGAGATTCCCTGGGTGGTCGGCGTTTCCTGGAGTGCGGGTCAGCGTCTGGGCTGCTTTGGGCTGCAGACGGCGTATGCCCACACCTGCGCGGCAAACGATGTGTCGCTGCGGGTCCATTTTCGCCAGGCCCCATCACCGGCCATGGACTGGCATGTCGAGTGGCTGTTGCGACTGGTCGTCGAGTTTTACCTGGTCAAGCTGCAGACCCACCAATTGCAGCGCATGGGCTACGTCCAGGCCATTTACGAGACGGGCGCGCGCGTCACCCATGACGTGAAGAATTTGCTCCAGTCCTTGCAGGCTCTTTGTTACGCCGCGAATCAGCCGGGCGATCCGGCTCAGGTGGCGGCCTTGCTTGGCCGACAGTTGCCGCAGATCACTGATCGACTGAAGTCGACGCTGGATAAACTGCAGTCGCCCCAGCTGGAATACGTCGAGCCGGTTTCTGCCGCCGCCTGGTGGCGTGAGTTCAAGCAGCGCTACGCCCATTTGCCGGTTGCCTGGCAGGGCGAGGCGGGGGCTGGCGAAGCCTTGCCCGGTGCCCTGTTCGACAGTGTGGCCGAGAACCTGCTGCAGAACGCCTTGGCCAAGCGTCAGCGCCAGCCGGGCTTGGCGATCAGCGTGCGTTTTGCCGATGCCAGCCTGACCGTTGCGGACGACGGGTCCGCTATCGCACCATCCTTGTCCTGTGCCTTGTTCCGTGAACCCGTGATGTCCGAGGACGGCCTGGGTATAGGCCTCTATCACGCCGCTCGGCAGGCTGAGGCAGCAGGCTATTTGCTGGCACTGTCCGACAATCAGCCGGGAGCCGTCGCGTTTACCCTGGCGCCCCGACCTTAGGACGCTACACGCTCGCCATCGAGCCGATAAACCACGGTATCGCCCTTGCCCTTGAGGTGCAAAACCCTCGGCTCATCGAAAGAAAATCGGTGGAGCAGTCGCTGATAGGTGGTCTCGTCGACGTGGATCATCCCTGGTGTGCCTTCGCTGGTGATTCGGCTGGCCAGATTGACGGTATCGCCCCAGAGGTCGTAGATGAACTTCTTCTTGCCGACAACGCCGGCCACGACAGGACCGGTACCGATGCCGATGCGCACATCGAGATGCATGTCATTGACCGTGAAGTCGCGGTGCAGCAAATCACGCATGGCGACAGCCAGTTCGGCAATCGATTGCGTGTAGTTGCTTTGCTCGTTATTGAGGCCGCCAGCCACCATGTAGGCGTCGCCGATGGTCTTGATCTTCTCGGTGGCATGATGCTCGGCCAGTTCGTCAAAGGATGAAAATATTCGGTTGAGCATGGCAAAAACCTGCTGCGGCGTCATTTTCTCGGCGATCCGGGTGAAATTGACGATGTCGACAAACATCACCGTGACGTCGGCAAAGCCGTCGGCGATGGTCTGGCAGTCATGTTTCAGGCGTTCGGCAATCGGCCCGGGCAGGATGTTGAGGAGCAGTCGCTCGGAGCGCTCCTGCTCGTCCTGGAGCAGCCGGTGGGTGGCCTCCAGGCTGGCCTGTGCCTTGGCTTTTTCCTGGACCGCGTAACGCAGGAGCAGGTAGACGATGCTGGAAATGGCGGCGAAATTGAGCGCAAAGAAGAAGACGCTGGTCCGGATCGATATTTTGGGCGCGTTGCTGGCCAGGGTGTCGGCCAGGAAATAGTCGAAAAATCCGGAAAGTGCGGTCAGGAAGATGTAGGCGATGAACCAGGCCAGCGATTCGCGAACCCCGAAGAACAGCACAGCGCCGATCGGGGCGAGCAAGCCCCAGAGACTAGTGCCGCTGGCCGTGATGAAGTTGCCGATACTCCACTGCACGGCAAACGGGGCGAACAGGAAAAGCGCCAGTTGCGAATAGCGGAAACGGTCGAAATTGCCGCTGCGCAGGTAATAGACGAGATTGCCGACGAGCAGCAATTGAAAAATGAACGGCGCAGTGGCCGAAAACTGGGGCCCCATTTGCCCATACAGGAAGAGCCAAAGCATGGAGCCGGCACAGACGAGGCCGGTGGCAAAGACCAGCAGCGACTTCTTCAGGCGCGTTTCGGCATCATCTTCGGGGCGGACGCCGCCGGAGCGCAGGGTGGCGAGAAAAGAGGGGCGGTTCACGAATGTGTCTTGGCTACGACAAAGTTATTCGGAACTCAGTGTGGCAGTCGAGGTGCCCCCGGTCAATACGCCGAAAGTCAGAGGTGGCGTCTGCTCTAGGGAAGACGACCGGCTGCGATCAGGCGGTAATAGAAAATGTTTGGCGATAGCCAAGTCACAATGTCATCGAATTCATTGGCTGTTCCTGCAGCCGTCTGGGTATGTGATACGAACAGGCGGTCGACATTGCCGTTGGCTGATTCGTCGAGGCTGCGGGGAGGCGCACCGCCATTGGCGCCGCGCGAGAAAATCACGGCGACTGCATTGCTGGCCAGCGTGCTTCCGGCGGCGCAGTTCGCGCTGGCACCGTTGCCTGACATGCCGGTAGCCGAGCTGCAAACGTGCAGATCGGGAGCAGCTTGCTTGTTGAGCCATGCGGCCTTGAGACAGTTTGTCGTCGCAAACATGTGGCCCGCGCAATAGTCAGTGTCACCGTAGGTCGTTATCCCATAGCGTATGGGATTGCCCCAGTCATCAAGCGCGTAGCCTTGAGCATTGGTCGGCGCCAGGCCGAGGGTGACGGCCGGCAGAAAGCCATCCCAGGGATTGGTGCAGGTGCCGCCACCCGGCGGCGACTCCAGGCCCGTCTTTCCGGGCGCGGCGGGACAGGGCAGGCGACCATTGGCGGCGGCGAATCCGAGCAGCGCATCGCGGGCGTTGTTGATCCGATGCTGCGTTTCGCTTGTCGCAAGGGTGTTGTGTCGAGCCGAGAGTGCCATCATCAGGCCGCCCGAAACGAGAGAGACAATGACCAGCGAGATGGCGAGTTCAAGCAGGGTAAAGCCCTGCTCGCGGCGCCGACTGCGAGTCCTTGTGGGCATCAGCGGCATGTGCTGTCTATCGTGAGATCAGGGGTGATGCAGACCAGCTGGTCGTTGCCGGTGGCCGTCAGGGTGCGCGCCTGGGCCAGGCCCGGCGAGACAAAGGCGAGGGCATTGCTGTCGTCGAGATAATTGGCGATATTCTGACGGTCGGCGAGGCTTGCTCGTTGCTGCCCCGGCCGGACTTTGCCGGCAAATGCGACGACGGCCGCGTAGCGACGGTTCCCCACGGTGATGCATCGGCTCGTTGCCGTGCAGGGGTCGGGATGGGTCGTCCAGTCATGGCTGGAGTTGGGCGAAAATTCCGGTGCCACGACATAGAAAAACTGGTCTTTCCACTTGTCCCACCAGCCATCCGGGCTCTGCATCTTCGAGCTTCCGCTACTATCCAGCGGCTTGCCGGCGAGGCGCCACCAGCCGGGCAGGCAGCGATCAATGATCAGGAGGCGGCAATTGTCGGGTGACGAAGAGCAGCCGGCAGGGACGAGCGCGTTTTTGGTCGAGGTTCGTGAGCTGCCAACGCGATAGGCGGGGCGCCCGGCATATTGGCCGCTCAGGTCGTCGAAACTGTCGTTGTCGAAATCGGCGACATCGAGGCGTGAGGCCCAGGGCAGGCGCTTGTCTGCGGGGTCTGTGTTGTTTTTTCCGTAGTAGGCGAGGCAGGCTGCCAGTTTTTGCGCCAGGCCATATTTGCTTTCATCGCTACCATCCGCGTCGCCGGGATCGTACAGGTGCCTGGTGAAATCCGTGCGCTTCTCGATGGCGCGGGCAAACAAGTCGTTGCGGCTGATGGTGATCAGGCGGTCATTGCTCAGCGTATCCCCGCTCGGGCCATGCACCGGGCCGGCAATCAGAACGTTCTTGCCGTTGGGGTCCGGATTGAGGGCCGCATTGTCGTAGCGGGTGCCATTCAACTGAATGCCATCGAGATAGGCGCTGGCCGTGTAGTTGCCGCCGCACTGATCAGTGCCGCTCAGCGGCGAGCGATCCTGGCCGGCCAGGGCGGGGCCGGGGGAGAAGACCACGGCGATGACATCGGATTCGATGAGCCGGCCTTGTCCATCATGTATCTCGAAAGTGCCCGGCGAATCCCAGTTGAGGAGGTGGGCTGAAGGGTTGGCCTTGAAGGCGCCGGAGACGGCATACCACAGACATTCGCCATGGCCGTCGCGCAGCGGGCCACTGCCCAGCGAGCGCCAGGGCAGGCGGCCGATGGCGGCAAGGTCGCGGCGGTTGCAGGACGAATTTTGCGACCCCTCGCCGGTGATGTTCAGGCCCGTTTCGGGACAGGGCAGCGTGCCGGGTGGCAGGGTGATGTCGTCATCCGTGGTTTTTCCCGGTGGATGGGCATTGGTCCTCTGCAGTTCGCCATGCGCCAGGGCAAAGGCGATCAAGGCTTCCCTGGCCTGCCTCAGGGCGCCTTCGGTCCGCTCTTCCTGCGCCTGGTCAATCCTGTTGTTCCAGGCCTGCAGGAACAGGGTGCTGCCCAGGCCGAGGGTCAGAAAAACGAGGAGCAGGGCATTGCCGTGCTGCGCCGTGGCCGGGGCCGACATCAGGGCACGGGCAAGGACATCCGGATGCTGTTTGCTTTTGAAAATCGCTGGCAAAAATGGGAGCGACATCGGACTGCTCCAGAGTATTGGATGTCAGCCGATTCTATGTAAATTTCCCGCGAGAGGCGAACTAAATTGACAATGGCATATTTCGGGGTGCCGCGAATGTCATCGCGGGGCCATGAGGACCGTCCGATTTATGGCCGTCGGTCGCCCGGTTTGATGGTGATGCTGCCGCCGCGCAGGAGGCTTTCGCGTTCCCCTGTTTCCGGATTGAAGGTGTCGCCCACGGCGGTACGGGCCGGGGAGGCACCATCCCAGCTGGCTTGTCCGTTGATCCAGCGCATGCGACGTCCGTTGCTGCTGCGGACTTCGCCGTTAAGCGTCTGGCTGGCTTCCGCCTCGCCGGCGTTGGGCATGAAAAGGGGGTTGTGCCGGCGCTGGAGGTCGAGTCTGGCCCGTTGTTCCGGATCGAGGAAGAGGCGGCCGAGCGGGCCTTCTTCGGCAAGGCATGGGGGCATGCTCAGGGCCAGCAGGAGATGAACCAGCAGGAGATGAGGCAGCGGGCGGGCGGCACTCATTTCTTCTCGCTCACTTGGCGTGCCGTGAGCCACTGCATTTCGCATTCGGCGGCAAGCTTGGCCAGGGACTGGCGCGCATCGGCCTGGGCCGGCAGGGGCGACAGGCTGCAGTGGCGGACGATGATCAAGGCCTTGGCATTTTTCTGGAGCGCGACCAGGAAGTTGAGCAGGTCTTCTTCGTGGAGCAGGCGGAGCTCCACGCGCAGCGGGCTGGCGTACCACGCATAGCTTGCGTCGCCCGCCTTGTCGAGAGCGGTCTGGATGCCGAATTCGTAGCTCATGCCGGGGATCCGCAGCTCGCGCTGAATGTCGCGCAGCAACTCCATCCAGTCCAGGCGTTTTTCTTCACCGGTGATGCCGGCATTCTGGAGTTGCTGGAGCAGTTGGGTCCGCTCCTTGATGTCCTGCTCTTCGGTGCGCACCTGGCGCAGGCGTTGTTCGATCTGGTTTCTGGCAGCCGTCGCGGCGTTGCGCTCCTGTTCGGCTTTGTCCGCGTCGATCTGGCTGCCCCAGACAAGCAGTCCGGCGATGACGAACATGACCAGCGCGGCGAGCAGTGGTCCGAGCAATTTCGGGATATCGCGGCCGGTCAGCGTCATGGCGCGTTGCTCCGGACGATTTCAACGGCAAATTGCCGCGGTTGTGCAACTTCAGTCTCCCCGTCGCTGCTGCGCAGGGTGTGGCCGGATTCGATATCGAAGGGGCGTTGCAGGATGTTGATGCTATTGGCCGGATCGGCCCGCAACGCGTCGACAAACTGGTCGAAGACCGCCAGTATTTGCCGGGTCGTTGCCCGCTCTAGGCGGATTGAGCCACGGACAGTGGTGATTTCCGGTCCGCCGCGGCGGTTTGTCGCAATGGCGGGAGGGGCTGTAGCCCCTTTGCTCGTGCCTGCATCCTGGCCGTTCTTCCAGCTTATGCCTTCCAGTACGATGGCTGGCATGCGATCGAGAACGCGGCTGACCCTGTGGAAAGCCGGGGCTGGCAAGTGCTGCTGATGAAGCAGGTCACTGTAGCGGTTGGTCACTCGGCGGAGCGTGTCGTTGTCCACATCGAGTTGCGGGAAAGTTGCCGAGATTTCCTGATAGCGGTGGTCAAGATCTGCCTTGCTGAGGAGCAGGGCGCTGGCTTCGGCGCGCAGGCTTCCGGCGTCGTAGGTTTCCTTGGCGGCATAAAGAACGCCGCCGAGCAAGGCACAGAGACCGGCCGCAATCAGGCCGCGGCGAATTTGCGACAGGCGAAAGTGGTGGCGATGGGTGTCGCTGGCAAATTGCTGCTGCGGTGGCGCTGTCGCCAGCAGTTGCAGGAAGAGCAAGTCGCTGCGATTGTCTTCGGGCAGCGTGCGCAGTTTGAGGCGGCCGGCAGCAAGGTGACTGTCGATCAGGGTGAAACTGAGCGGCCCCTTGTCGGCGCAGGCCTTGTCGATGGCCGGGATGGTCTGGGGGTGGCCGACGATGAAGGCCGGCAGGCTCTCGCCGCGGCCGATCAGGCGCTGACCGATCAGGTATTGGTGCAGCTTGCCCGATTCAGCGGCCAGTGCGCTGGCTATGCCGGCAATGCTGCTGTCGGTGACCGGGGCCATGCGCGAGAAATGAGGGTGTCCATCGACCAGGTAGGTTTCGCGGATCGAATGGTCCTGCACCGTCAGCAACAGGCAGCGCTCGCAGTGCTGTCCAAGTTTCCGGAGCAACTGACCACCGAGCTGGGCAACGGTGTAAATGCCGGCCAGGGATACCTCGGCATCGCTGATGCGAGTCAGCCAGGGCTCGAAATGGGCCGGGTTGGTGAGGGCGGAAAGAAGCAGTTTTTCATTTTTACGCTGGCTTTTCTCATAACCCAGCGACGTTGCCGTGGTTAGTGGCGTGCTGAAAAAATGCTGCCCCATCTTGCGGGAAATCAGCGTCTGCCGGTCACTGCCTTTGAGGAAGGGAATGGTTTCCAGGGCATGGCCTTCTTCGGCTACGTTGGCGAGCAACGAAAACTGGCTGTGGCGATGCTGCCGCAGGTAGTCGGCAAACTGGCGCAGGCCCCCCTCATCATTGTCGAACACGCCCTCGGCCCGCAGGCTGCCGTGCTGCCAGCCGTAGGCGAGCAGGCGATGGGTGTTGAGATAGAGGAAGCGACTGGTCACGTTTTGATCTTGCTGATGACGTCGTAGATCGGGCCGATGACCGACAGCATAATCCAGCCGAGCAGGGCGCCCATGAAAAGTGTGAGCATCGGCTCGATCAGTGTCTGTGCCTTGCCGACGGCTTCCTTGACGTCGCGGTTGTAGAAATAGCTGACATTGAGCAGCGCCTTGTCGAGCCCGCCGGTACTTTCGCCGATGCGCAACATGCGGACGACGAGCGGCGGAAAAATGCCCGCGTCATTGAAGGCGCCGGCCACGTTATGGCCTTCGCGGATCGATTGCTCGACCCGTTCGAGCGCCTTGCGCATGACCAGGTTGCCGACGATGGCCTGGGTCGTGCGGATCGATTCGAGGACGGGGATGCCCGAAGCGTAGAGCATGGCAAAGGTGTTGGCGAATCGGGAGAGGATGATCTTCTGCAGGATGGGACCGAGGACCGGCAGGCGCAGCTTGATTTCATCGAGGCGATAACGTGCCAGCGGATTGCCGCGCAGAGCCGCCTGCAAGCCGATAAAGGCAATGACCGGGAGAGCAAGGAAGGCATACCAGTAGGCAACGAGCAGGTCCGAGATGAAAAACAGCAGCTTGGTATGCGGCGGCAAGACCTGCCCCATGTTCTTCACGAACATCTTGAGCTGCGGAACCATGTAGATCATCAGGAAAAAGGTGGCGGAGAGCACGATGGTCGCCACGAAAGCCGGGTACATCAGCAGCTTTTTGGTATGCGAGGCCAGTTCGTCCTCCCATTTCAGCGACTCGGCCAGGCTGGCCAGTACTTCCGGCAACTGGCCGCTCGTTTCGCCGGCCCGGATGAGATTGACGAAGACCTGACTGAAAATTTCCGGATGGGCTTCCATTGCCTGCGACAGGGTCTGACCGCCTTCGATGCTCTCGATCATGCCGGCCATGACTTCGCGGAAGCGCGGGTGTTCGACCGAGTCGCGCAGATCGGTCAGCCCTTCGAGGATGGGAACGCCGGCCCGGGTCAGGTGTTCGAGATGAAAACAGAAGTTGATCAGCTCCAGGCGCGGCACGCGCTGCGTGCCGAACAGGCTGCGATGGGCGATGGGCGAACCGTTGATCAGATCGAGGTTCATGCGCCGGAGGCGCATTTCGAGGTCGGTCAGATTGATGGCATCGATCCGACCGTAGGTCATCCGTCCGTCTGCGCTTACCGCCTTGTAGTCAAAAAGCATGCTACATCCGGTCGGTCAGGTCGACGACGCGGGCCAGTTCCTCAAGCGAGGTCGTGCCGTTGAGGACGCGCTCCATGCCGTCGTCGGCCAGTGTCGTAAAGCCCTGGAAGAGGGCTCTTGTGCGGATTTCGTGGGTGGTCGCACGGCGGGCAATCAACTCGTCGATGCCGGCGTCGATACGTAGCAGTTCCATGATGGCAACGCGGCCGCGATAGCCCTGGAAATCACAAAGTTCACAACCGGTAGGCCGGAACAGCACCGGGTGCGGTCCTTCGCTCAGGGGGCCGAGCAGCCTGATTTCATGCGGTTCGGCATGGTAGGGCGTCTTGCAGTGATCGCACAGGCGGCGAATCAGGCGCTGGGCGATGATGCCGATGATGTTGCCGGCCATCACGTCGGGCAGGACGCCGATGTCGAGCAGGCGCGGCACGGCGCCAATGGCCGAGTTGGTGTGCAGAGTGGTGTATACCTGATGGCCGGTCATCGCCGCGCGAAAGGCCATTTCAGCTGTTTCAGCGTCACGCACCTCGCCGACCAGGATGACGTCCGGGTCCTGGCGCATCATCGAGCGGATGCCGTTGGCGAAATCGAGCTTGGCGGTTTCCGAGACCGAGGTCTGGCGGACCATGGCCATCGGGTATTCGACCGGGTCTTCGAGGGTCATGATGTGGATGCCCTCGGCGTTGATGTGGTTGAGCACCGAGTAGAGCGTCGTCGTCTTGCCGCTGCCGGTCGGCCCTGTAACGAGGATGATGCCCTCGGGCCGCGAAATCATGAGTTTGAGCTGGTGCAGGTGCTCTTCGGCCAGACCGAGATTTTCCAGCGGGACAATGCCCTTTTGACGGTCGAGAATGCGCAGGACGATGTTTTCGCCATGAATGGTCGGCTGGCTGGCGACGCGGAAATCGATCGGCCGGCCGGAAACGGTCAAGCTGATCCGGCCATCCTGCGGGGCGCGCATTTCGGCGATGTTCATCCCGGAGAGTACCTTGATGCGCACGGTCATCGCCGGCCAGTAGGACTTATGCAGGGCGCGAATCTGGCGCAGCATGCCGTCGATGCGATAGCGGATGCGCAGGAAGTTGGCTTCCGGCTCGAAGTGGATGTCCGAGGCTTCGCGCTTGACCGCATCGGTGAGGATGGAGTCGATCAGGCGAACGACCGGCTGGCTGTATTCGTCGTCCGTGGCGGAAAGGCTCTGCCAGTCGATTTCGCCGGTTTCGATTTCGTGCAGGATGCCGTCGATCGACAGCTCATGGCCGTAATACTGGTCGATGGCGTGGTCGATTTCCGATTCGCCGGCGAGCAGAGTCTCGATTTCGGTGCCATCTTCGAGCTGGCTGCGCACACGGTCGAGACCAACGATGTCGTTGATGTCGGAAATGGCCAGGGTCAGGCGCCGGTTCTGGTGGTCGTAATCGAGCGGCAACAGGTGGTGGCGTTTGGCCAGTTCGTGCGGGACGAGCTTGAGGGCTTCCGGGTCGGCGACGGCATGGGAAAGGTCGATGCTCTGCTTGCCGAGGTTTTCGGACAGCGCCTGGCGCAGGGTGGCCTCGGTGACGAAACCCAGAGAAACCAGCAGCTTGCCGATCGGCTGGTTCTGCTTCATCTGCTCAAGCAGCGCAATGCGCAGCTGATCTTCGGACAGGATGCCTTCCGAGATCAGAATCTGGCCGAGCGGGCGGCGCTGGAGAGTCGAGGTGCTCATCGGCTAGGGCTGGCGGTCGGCTTGCAGTTCGCCCAGGCGCTTTTGCAGGCTCTCGCGCTCGAAACCGGCCGGGCGCTTGGCCGCCGCCTCGAGGGCCAGTCGGTAGTGCTGGGCGGCGAGCCGAGCTTGTCGCAGGTGGTCGAGGCTGACCGCCAGATTGAACAGGTAGTCCGGGTTGTCGCCATCGCTGGCGACGGCGTTGAAATAGACCTGCTGCGCCTCGGCCCAGCGCCCCTGGCGGGAATACAGGTTGCCGAGCGCGAAGTTGAGCGGGGCGGACTCCGGCTGGCTCGACAGCAGCGATTTCAGGCGGCTTTCCGCCGTATGCGGATCGGCGTTCGACGATGGGCTATTGAGGGCCGCAGCCTGCGTCGCCGGATCGCTGGGGTTGGCAACCAGAGCCCGCTGGCGCAGGGCCTCAGCATCGGCCAGACGCCCCTGGCGCTGGGCGATGGCGGCCAGCGCAAGCAAGGCGTCGGTATTGTTCGGGTCGCGCTGCAGGGACTGTTCGAATTCGCGGCGCGAGCGTTCGGTTTCGCCGCGCTGCAGGCTGGCGTAGCCCTGGGCGAGGTTGCGATCAGGCTCCGGGCGGGTCCTGGTCAGGCGAATCGGGAGGTCTTCCGGCGCCTCCGGGGCTGCCTGCGTCGGACTTGAGCGGCGACTTTCCGGGCGGGGAAAGAGCGGCGTCGGGCTGGTGCTGCTGGCCATCGCGCTGTCGGGAGCGGGCAAAACAGCCGGCGTTGCAGCCGGCAGCTTCGGGGCTACGGGCGGCGGGGAGGGCTGAGCCATGGGCGGGCGGGCACTGACGGCCAGGGAGCCATGGTTGATCGTGTTCATCTGATACCAGACATAAGCACCGATGCCGATGCCGGCCAGACCCAGTGTGCCGAGCGCGATCCATAAGGGGCGCCGCGAGGGTTCGGCGATGGGCTGCTTGGCGGCAAAGGCACTGCGTACTGCTTCTTGCGGCTCGGGCGGCCGGGCTTGCTGCGGGGCGGGGCGTGCTGGTGGCGCAACTGGTCTTGGTTCCGGCGTGCCTGCCGATTGTGCCAGATCGGCATCGACAGCGGCCAGGTGCAGGGCGAGATCGGGGAGCGGGTTGGCCGATCCCTTGGCCGGTTCGTTGGTGATCGGCTCGAGAATGAGCATATCGGTGGCCGTCGGCAACAACCCGCCCGGCTGGTTGCGGGCAGCCTCCTGCTTGGCGGTTTCAGCCCGTTTGAGGGCATCCATCAACAGGCTCATGCGCAGGCCTCAGCGACTGGGAACGATATTGAAGGGCTGGGCTTCATTCGGCTGGGCAAAAAAGTTCTGACCGGGAAGGTGGTCGCGCAAGGGCGCGAAGTCGCCATCCAGACTGGCGTCCTTGATGACGACGGGACGGAGGAAAATGACGAGTTCGGTCTTCTGCGAGGCATTGTTGCGGTTGTTGACCAGTTCGCCGGCCAGGGGGATTTGTCCAAGGAGGGGTACTCGCTGGTTCTGGTAGTCGATTTTGTCTTCCATCAGGCCGCCGAGAATGGCGATATTGCCGCTGGCAACGCGCATGACCGATTCTATTTCGCGCGTCCGGATGACAGGGACGAGATTGCTGATGGCATTACGCTTGAGTTCCGGATTAGGGTCGAGAACTTCGCGGGCAACGCTGGTGATGGTTGGTCGGACGTTGAGTGTCACGGCATTGCCATCGCTTATTTGTGGTGTAACGCTGACCACAAGACCGACTGATACGGATTGCGGGGTCGTTGTGTAGGTTGTTGTCGTGCCGACGTTGGCGGTCGTGGTCGTGTCGGCCTTGACGCTGAAATAGACGTAGTTTTCGACGACCTTCAACAAAGCCGTCTGGTTGTTCATGACGGAAACGCGCGGGCTGGAAAGCACCTTGGTGGTTCCAAAGGTGTCGAGCATCGTAATCAGGGCATTGGGGTTGCCACCCTTGGTGTAGGTCAGGTTGGCGGCATTCTTGGTTAGTGCATCGCCGATAAAGCTGACGGTGCCGCCACTTGCGAGTTGTGTCCAGTTGATACCTTGCTGGTAGCCATCCTTGAGCGTCACTTCAACGATGGTTGCCTCGATCAGGACCTGCTTTCCTGCCGCGAGGGAAACGCGGTCGACGAATTCCTGGATGCGCTCATGCTGGCGCTGGGTGGCGCGTACGGTAATCACGCCGCTTTCGGCATTCATGATGACCGAGGCCGCTTCACGGAAGGTATTGCGGCGGACGACGGAGGTGCCGGTGGCCTGGCTGGTCGAATTGGGGTTGGGATTGGTTTGCAGGACGTTGGCGACATTCTGCGCGGCACGCCGGCCGGTGCCTTGGGGAATGGCGCTGACGCCAGTGGCACTTTCTGCAGAGCTCTGCTCGACGACGGTTTCACTGGAACCCTCAGGCAATACCTTGTCGGTTTCGCGCAGGATGTCCTTGATGTTCTTTTCCAGCGATTCCCAGAACTGATTTTTCGAGGTGTTCTCGATGCGCGTATTGGAAATGTTGCCAGAGCCGCCGGCCGCAGAGGATGCGCCTCCTGCGCTGCCCGGTGTGCCGGTGGCGATCTGGGTATTGGTCGAAACGGTGCCGGTGACATTGCGCGCCATATTCACGTAATCGACCTTGTAATGCTTCAGGAAGGGCGAGTCCGGCATGACGGCGAGGTTGGGGCCGTCGAGTTCGAAGCGCATGTCGACCTGCTTGGAAATCCGGGTCAGCAACTGCGGCATTGTCTGGTCGATGGCGTTGAGCGTGACGACGCCGGTGATGCCGGGGTGGATGTCGACATTGACCTTGGCATCCCGCGCCAGCGCGAAGAGCAAGTCGCGGACGGGGACGTTGTTGACGACAACGCTGTAGGTTTCTGCCTTGCGGGTCGGGCGGGGCTGTGGCAGGGCCAGCGTCTGCTGGACCGGGGCCGGGATGCTTGCCGCCGGCAAGGGGGCCGCAGTGGTGGTGTTCAGGTGTCCCTTGATGGGGTCTCGCGGCGTGGGTGCCGCGCAGGCGGCAAGCAGGACGGAAACGAGGGTGGCGCTGATGAAACCGATGTTCATCGGGTTTTGCCTTGTCTGAGCAGAGTGATCACGGGTTGCATTGTAGCGCGATGATGCTAGCACGTAATCGGCATAGTGATGCGCTTGAGCCCATTCTGATGGCCTAACGCAATTTGCTGACTTGTCTTGGGAATGGCTGCGCTGCCTTGATCGATTCAGGCAGGGCGCGCATGGCCTCGCCTGCCTCTTCGCGGCTGGCATAGTCGCCGTAGATGATACCGACCCGATCCCGCCCGGAGAGGCTGGAGCGATAGGCCCGGATCTGCGCCGGATCGAGGACGTCGGTTACCCGGGCAAGGAAACCTTCTATCTCGCCGGTTTTGGCGGCATCGGTCGCCAGTAGCTGGATGAAATAGTGGTTGCTCGGGGCATTGACGATCCACTGCTCGTATTGCCCGAAGTGTTGGCGGGTCAGGGGAGCGAAGCGGATTTTGTCGGCCGGGGCCTGCGGGTCCGCGCGCAATGGCGCGGGCGACAGGCGCGGGGCCGGTTGGGCTGCTTGCTCCTGAAGGCTGGGCGGCGGTACGTTGCCGAGTGCAACCTCAACCAGGGTGCGTGGCAGCGTGCCCAGGGTCAGTGCGACAAGCAGGGCGGCAATGGCCGCGCCGGTCGCGCCCCAAAACAGCGGAGTCAGTTGAGTGGCCGGCTTCGGCTTCAGGGCGGAAAATCGGGCATCCTGGGCGGCGATCCTGGTTTCGGCACTGCCGACCTGGTGGCGGCCGTTGGAATAGGCGGCCAGCAGGGCCTTGTCGGCAAGAATGTTGATGCGGCGCGATAAACCCTCGGAAATCTTGGCAATCATCGTTACCGCTTCCGCGCTGAATGGATTCGGGCCGCGATAGCCGGCAGCGCGCAGGCGAAATTCGATGTAGGCACCGATGTCGTCCTGCTTGAGTGGGGCCAGGTTGAAGTGCTGGGTGATGCGCTCGCGCAACTGGCGCATGTCGGTGGCGGCGAGGCGTTCGTCAAGTTCGGGCTGAGCAAAGAGGGCGATTTGCAGCAGCTTGGTGGCCTTCGATTCGAGATTCGAGAGGAGGCGGATTTCCTCAAGCGACTCGGCCGGCATGGCGTGGGCTTCGTCGATCAGCAGGACAACGCGCCGGCCTTTGGCGTAGCGTTCGATCAGCGCATCCTGCAGGGCGCGGGTCAATGAGTGGGTGGCCTTGCCATCCGTCGGGATGCCCAGTTCGTCGGCGATGGCGCCGAGGATTTCCTGCCGGGAGAGTGAGGGATTTGCCAGGTAAAGCGTTTCGACGTGCTCGGGGAGCCGCTCGAGCAGCATCCGGCAAAGCATGGTCTTGCCGCTGCCGACTTCGCCGGTCACCTTGACGATGCCTTCATCCTGGGTGATGGCGTAGATCAGGGCGTCGAGGGTGGGGCCCCGGTTGGCGCCAGTAAAGAAAAAGTCGGTGTGTGGCGTAATGCGAAACGGCGGTTCGCGCAGGCCGAAATGGTCGAGATAAAGGCTCATCGGCGAGTCCAGATTTCCATGCGGTTATAGAGTGTCGTGCGGTTGATGCCGAGGCGGCGGGCCGCCTCGCTCATGTTGCCGCCGCTCAGTTCGATGGCAGCCTCGATGTAGCCCCGTTGCCAAAGCTCAAGCGTGGTATCGAGGTTGAGGGGTGATGCTTTTTCGAGATGCTGGCGGGCGGCCCGTTTGACGACATCGAGATCTTCGGCGATCAGCCCGGTGGCGCTGGCCGGCGCTTCGACCGGGTCGGGCTGGTCGAGTTCGTCGCGCAACTGGCTGGCACTGACGGTTTGGCCGGGGTAGCGGGCACTTAGCCGGATAACGATGTTGCGCAGCTCGCGGACATTGCCCGGGAAGCCATAGTCGAGCCAGAGCGACTGGGCTGGCGGGGATAACTCAAAGGGCTCAGCGCGAACGCTGGCGGCGCAGCCTTTGCGAAAGTGCTCAAGCAGCAGAAGTCGGTCCAGGCCGGTTTCGCGGAGCGGCGGGACAGCGACGGAGAAGACGGAAAGACGATGGAAAAGGTCGGCCCGGAAGCGGCCGGCCCGGATTTCCTGGCGCAGGTCGCGATTGGTGGCGGCCACGATACGGGCCGTGGAAATGCGCGTCTGGGTTTCGCCGACGCGCTGGTACTCGCCGTTTTCGAGCACACGCAGCAGTTTGGGTTGCAAATCGAGCGGCAGTTCGCCGATTTCGTCGAGGAACAGGGTGCCACTATCGGCGTCCTCGAAATAGCCCGCCTTGTTGCCGGTGGCGCCGGTAAAGGCACCCTTGGCATAGCCGAAAAGCGTGGGCTCGAGCAGGGTCGGCGAGATGGCCGCGCAGTTGAGGGCGAGGTAGGGCTTGTCGCGGCGTTCGGTCTGGCGATGCAGGTAGTGGCTGGCGACAATATCCTTGCCGCTCCCCGATTCGCCTTCGATCAGCACGGGATAGGAGAGATTTGCGTATTGGGCGAGTTGCAGCCGCAGGCGCTGCATTGGCAGGCTTTCGCCGATCAGGCCACCGGCCGGCGTGCCTTGTGTCTCCCTGCCGAAGCGCAGCGCCTGACCGAACAGTTCGCTCAGGCGGCTCGGGTCGCAGGGTTTGGCGACAAAGTCGACGGCGCCCAGGGTGCGCGCATGGCGGGCGTTGCTCTCGTCGCTCTGGCCCGAAAGGACGATGATTTTCATGTCCGGGGAGAGCGTCAGCAGGTCGGTAATCAGGGCGAAACCCTCGTCGGGTCTGTGCGGCAATGGCGGCAGGCCGAGATCGACCAGGGCCAGTTGCGGTGGCTTTCTGAGCTGCCGCAGCAGGCTCAGGGCATGGGACCTGGCGTGGCTGGTGATGACGTCATATTCCTGCGCAAAGGCGAAACTGAGCGATTCGCTGATGAGCGAATCATCATCGACAATCAACAAGAGTGGCTTGGCAGATGGCAAGAGCGCAACATTCCCTATGAAATTTGTTTGATTATAGCCTTGTCGTTTCCCGGCTATGGTGGGGCTTTCTGCTAAAATCAGCCGACTTTTTTCAGGGATTATGCTTTGTCCGAAGACATCCTGGTCGATATTGAGGATCTTCAGTTTGCCTACGATGGCCGACCGGTGCTGCAGGGAATCAACATGAAGATTCCGCGCGGCAAGGTGGTGGCGATCATGGGCGGTTCCGGTTGCGGCAAGACGACGCTGCTGCGCTGTATCGGCGGCCAGTTACGGCCGACCGGCGGACGCGTTCGTCTGGAGAAACACCAGGTATGTGAAATGTCGGAGACCGAGTTGTACGGCCTGCGTCGCCGCATGGGCATGCTTTTCCAGTTTGGTGCCTTGTTTACCGACATGACGGTATTTGAAAATGTCGCCTTCCCGATGCGCGAACATACCGACATGTCGGACGAAATGATCCGCGATCTGGTCCTCATGAAGCTGGAGGCCGTCGGTTTGCGTGGTGCGCACAAATTGATGCCGGGGGAATTGTCCGGCGGCATGGCGCGGCGGGTGGCCTTGGCCAGGGCGCTGGCGCTGGACCCGATGCTGGTCATGTACGACGAGCCGTTTACCGGCCTTGACCCGATTGCGCTGGGCGTCATCGGCCAGATGATCCGCAAGCTGAACGATGCCCTAGGGGCGACCTCGATCATGGTCACCCACGATATTCACGAGTCGTTGCTGATCGTCGATTACATCTATTTCATGAATGGCGGCCGGGTCGTCGCTCAGGGGACGCCGGACGAAATCCGGGCGTCTACCGACCCCTTCGTGCATCAGTTTGTTCATGCCGCACCGGATGGCCCCGTTCATTTTGATTATCCGGCGCCGTCGGTGCGTGAGACCTTTCTGGGCGGCGCGGCGCATGCTTGACCCGATAGCCATCATTCGCCAGCTCGGCCATGCGACGGTCGAACGTATCTGGCGCCTGGGTTTTGCCTCACGTTTCTTCTGGGCCGTGCTGATGCATTCGGGCTCGTCCTTTCGCCGCCTGCCGCTGACCTTGCGCGAAATCTATTTCAGCGGTGTGCTGTCCCTGCTGATCATCATGGTCTCCGGTCTTTTTGTCGGCCTGGTGCTCGGGCTTCAGGGCTACGAAATCCTCCAGCGTTTCGGCTCTACGGAGGCGCTCGGTTCATTAGTGGCGCTTTCGCTGACCCGAGAACTGGGGCCGGTGCTGGCCGCCATCTTCTTCGCCTCGCGGGCCGGTTCATCGGTGACGGCAGAGATCGGCCTGATGAAGGCGACCGAGCAGTTGAAGGCGATGGACATGATGGCGATCAATCCGATTGCCCGGGTCGTGGCGCCGCGTTTCTGGGGCGGAGTGATCTCGATGCCCCTGCTTGCCGCCATTTTTTCCGCCATGGGCGTGCTTGGCGGCTGGCTAATCGGCGTCGTCGTCATTGGCGTCGATGACGGTTCCTACTGGTCGCAGATGCAGGCCAGCGTCGATTTCCGCTACGACATCTGGAACGGCGTGGTGAAGAGTTTTGTCTTCGGGATTGCCGTTTCCCTGATTGCGGTTTTTGAAGGTTATGACTCGGTGCCGACTGCCGAGGGCGTGTCGCGCGCCATTACGCGTACCGTGGTGACTTCAGTGCTGACCGTACTCGCGCTGGATTTTGTTCTAACCTCGTTCATGTTCCGGGGAGCCTGATGAATCGTACCGTTCTCGACCTGTGGGTCGGTTTTTTCGTGGCAGTCGGCCTGGCTGCCGTGCTCTTTCTCTCACTCAAGGTGGGGAATCTTTCGTCGTCACATTTGTCAGAATCATACGTTTTGAAGGCCAAATTTGATAACATCGGAGGGTTGAAGGTGCGTGGTCCGGTCAAAAGTGCCGGGGTGGTGGTCGGGCGCATCGTCGACATCCAGTTCGACGCGGCGAGCTACGAGGCGGTGGTCAGCATGACCATTGACGGCCGCTACCATTTCCCGAAAGATACTTTTGCCTCGATCAACACGGCAGGCTTGCTCGGCGAACAGTACGTCGGTTTCGATGCGGGTGGTGATGAAAAGATGTTGTTGGCCGGTGATACGATTGCCAAGACGCAGTCGGCCATCGTGCTCGAAAAATTGATCAGCCAGTTTCTATTTAGCAAGGCAGCGGACGGACAGGACAAGAAATGAGCGACTATTTTTGTGCATCGGGCGTGCGTCGGGCGCGCCACACGCTCCTCGGCGGGCTGCTCGTCGCGTTGACCTGTGGCAGTGTGCTGGCCGACCAGAATCCCCGCGATCCTTACGAGGGCTTCAATCGGGCCATGTTTGCAACCAATGAAGTCATCGACAAATATGCCGCCAAGCCGGTAGCGCAGGTTTATGACAATGCGGTGCCCCTGCCGGTCAAGGCCAGTGTCGGCAATTTCTTCGGCAATGCCGGGGATTTGTGGATAGGCGTCAATAGCGCGCTGCAGGGCAAGTTTGGCGATGCCGGGATTGATCTGGGGCGCTTGCTGGTCAATTCGACGGTCGGCATTTTCGGTCTGTTCGATGTGGCGAGTGAACTCGGCCTCGAGCGCCATGATGAAGATTTTGGCCAGACCCTCGCCGTCTGGGGTGTGGATGGCGGCGCTTATCTGTACTGGCCGGTACTTGGTCCGCGCAATGTGCGCGATACGGTCGGTTTCGCGGTTGGCGCCTATGCCGATCCAGTGCGGCAAGTGCGTCCTGTCTCTGTGCGCAACAGCATGGCGGCCTTGCGATTCGTCGATATCAGGGCCAGTTTGCTGCCCTCCGACAGGGTGGTTGAGGAGGCTGCGCTGGATAAATACGCGTATATTCGCGATGCATACCTGCAGCGCCGTCGCAACCAGGTGTTTGATGGCCGCCCGCCGCGGCTCGATGATTGATTACTTGCTCAAGAGATGATGAAAAAGCTATTTGCCTTGCTGTTTGCCAGTTTCGTGGTTTGTGCCGCCTATGCCCAGGAAGCGCCGGATGTATTGGTCCAGCGCGTCACCGACGATGTGCTGGAAATTATTCGCAAGGACAAGGAAATCCAGAACGGCGATACCCACAAGGTGATCGAGCTCGTCGAAAAGAAGGTTCTGCCGAATTTCAATTTCACGCACATGACCGCCTTGGCGCTTGGCAAGGAGTGGCGCAAGGCCAGTCCGCAACAGCAGCAGCAATTGACGGCTGAGTTCAAGACGCTGCTGGTCCGCACCTATGCCAACGCCTTGACGGGTTACAAGAACCAGAAGGTCGTATACAAGCCCTTCAAGATGGCCGCCGCCGACACCGATGTGCTGGTCAGGACTGAAGTTCAGCAGCCGGGCAACAAGCCGGTTCAGCTCGACTACAGCCTGGAGAAGCTGGACTCGGGCTGGAAGGTCTACGACGTGGTGGTGGCCGGCATCAGCCTGGTCAGCAACTATCGCGACCAGTTTGGTCAGGAAGTCCGCAATGGCGGCGTCGATGGCCTGATTGCTTCCATCGCGGCCAAGAACAAGTCGCTTGAGTCCGGTCAGAAAAAATGATCGAACGTGAAAGCGGGCGCCTGATCGTCAAGGTGCCCATGGTCATTGCCCATGCGCGCGGCCTGCTCGATGCAGGCCGTTCTGCTTTGCAGCCGGGTGAGCAGATCTTTGATTTTTCGGAAGTCAGCGAAGCCGATTCGTCGGCGCTCGCCGTGATGCTGGGCTGGCTTCGGGCGGCCAGCCTGTCCGGCGCGACCGTGAAATTCGTCCACATTCCGGCCGGTGTCGTTGCCTTGGCCGAGTTGTACGGTCTGGCCGAACTCCTGCCCCTCGCCTGAGGGGATTGCCATGATTCCTGCGGTTTCCATCGCTGATGTCGTCAAGCATTTCGGTTCGTTGCAAGCGCTCGCCGGGGTGTCGCTCGACATCGAACCGGGCGAATTTTTCGGTCTGCTCGGCCCGAACGGCGCCGGCAAGACGACGCTGATTTCATCGCTGGCCGGCTTGATCCGTCCCGACTCCGGAACGATCAAGGTCATGGGTCACGACGTCATTGAGGATTTTCGCGAGGCGCGCCGTCTGCTTGGCGTCGTCCCGCAGGAACTGGTCTTCGATCCCTTCTTCAATGTCCGCGAAACCCTGCGCATCCAGTCCGGCTATTTCGGTATTCGCAAAAACGATGACTGGATCGATGAAATTCTCGAAAACCTCGATCTGACGAGCAAGGCCAACGTCAATATGCGTCGCCTCTCGGGTGGCATGAAGCGCCGCGTCCTGGTTGCCCAGGCCCTGGTGCACAAGCCGCCGGTGATCGTCCTCGACGAGCCGACCGCCGGGGTCGATGTCGAATTGCGCCAGGGGCTGTGGCAGTTCATTCGTCGATTGAATGGCGAGGGGCATACGATCATTCTGACGACGCATTACCTTGAAGAAGCCGAAGCCTTGTGCAATCGCATCGCGCTCATGAAGCAGGGCCGGGTCATTGCGCTCGATAGCACGGCCAATCTCATGGCGGCTTATCCGGGCGCTTCGCTGGAGCAGGTTTTCGTCAGGACCATGCAGCAATGATCGGCTTTCTGACCCTGTTCGAAAAAGAGTTCCTGCGCTTCTGGAAGGTCAGTTTCCAGACGGTTGCTGCGCCGGTCCTGACAGCTCTGCTCTACCTGCTGATTTTCGGCCACGTCCTCGATGAGCATGTGCAGGTGCATGGCGTGCGTTACGTCAGCTTCCTGGTCCCCGGTCTGGTCATGATGCAGGTGCTGCAGAACGCTTTCGCCAATTCATCGTCGAGCCTGATTCAGGCCAAGATCACCGGTTCCATCGTGTTCGTCCTGTTGCCGCCGATTCCCTACAGCGTCTTCTTCGCCGCCTATGTGCTGGCGGCCGTGGTGCGCGGGCTGCTGGTCGGACTTGGCGTCCTGCTGGCGACTGTCTGGTTTGCCGAGTTGAAGGTCGTCGCACCGTGGTGGACGCTGGTCTTCGCGCTCTTCGGTGGCGGCTTGTTTGCGGCCCTCGGCGTCATCGCCGGCATCTGGTCCGAGAAGTTCGATCAGTTGGCCGGATTCCAGAATTTCCTGATCATGCCGCTGACCATGTTGTCCGGCGTTTTCTACTCGATTTACTCACTTCCTGCCTTTTGGCAGGGGCTGTCGCATTACAATCCCGTCTTTTACATGATTGACGGCTTCCGTTATGGCTTTTTCGGCGTCTCCGACGTGGCGCCGGAAACCAGTCTGGCGGTCGTTGTTGCCTGCTTCGCTGCGGTGTCCCTGCTGACACTGCACCTCCTGAAGCGAGGCTGGAAGCTGAGAGGTTGAACACTATGGATCCCGAACAAATCAAGCAACTCATTCTCGCTGGCATGGCCTGCGAATACCTCGATCTCGATGGCGATGGCCAGCATTTCCAGGCAACCGTGGTCAGCAATGAGTTCGCTGGCAAGAGCCGCGTTCAGCGTCAGCAGCGCGTTTATCAAACCCTCAGGGAAAAGCTGGCGACCGGGGAATTGCACGCCCTTTCCTTTAAAACATTGACCCCGGAAGAATGGAGCGCGCAGCGTGGATAAGTTATTGATTGAAGGAGGCCGTGTCCTCTCCGGCGAAGTCGCCATGTCGGGTGCCAAGAATGCAGCCCTGCCGATTCTCTGCGCTTCGCTGCTGACGGCCGATCCCTTGCACCTGACCAATGTGCCGCACCTCAACGACATCTCGACCATGCTCCGTCTGCTCGGCGACATGGGCGTCGGCGTGACCATGGACGGTATCGACGGCATGGTGCTCGATGGCGGCGGCCTGAACAATGCCGTGGCCTCCTACGAGATGGTCAAGACCATGCGTGCCTCGATCCTGGTGCTTGGCCCGCTGGTCGCGCGCTGCGGCGAGGCGCGTGTCTCGCTGCCCGGCGGTTGCGCCATCGGCGCCCGCCCGGTCGATCAGCACATCAAGGGCCTGCAGGCCATGGGCGCTGAAATCACGGTCGAGCAGGGCTACGTCCACGCCAAGGCGTCCCGCCTCAAGGGCGCGCGCATCTGTACCGACATGGTCACCGTGACCGGCACCGAAAACCTCATGATGGCGGCCTGTCTGGCCGAGGGCGAAACAATCATCGAAAACGCCGCGCGCGAGCCGGAAGTGGTCGATCTGGCCAACTGTCTGGTGTCGATGGGGGCACGTATTTCCGGTGCCGGTACCGACATCATTCGCATCCAGGGTGTAGACAAGCTGCACGGGGCGACCCATGCCATCATGCCGGACCGTATCGAAACCGGGACCTATCTGTGTGCCGCCGCCGCGACTGGCGGCGACATCCGCCTGCTCAAGACCTCGGCGGCCTATCTCGATACCGTCGTCGACAAGCTCATGGATGCGGGTTGTGACATCACCGTCGAGCGCGATGCCATCCGTCTTGTTGCCCCCAGGCGCCTGAAGGCGGTCAGCCTGCGCACGGCGCCTTACCCAGCCTTCCCGACCGACATGCAGGCCCAGTTCATGGCCATCAACTGCATCGCCGATGGTGTTGCAACGATCCGCGAAACTATCTTCGAAAACCGTTTCATGCACGTGAACGAGTTGATGCGCCTCGGGGCCAATATCCAGATCGAAGGCAACAATGCCATCGTTCGTGGCGTCGATAAACTCGAAGGTGCCACAGTCATGGCGACCGACCTGCGTGCCTCGGCGTCGCTGGTCATTGCCGGCCTTGTCGCCCAGGGCGAAACGGTGATCGACCGGATTTACCATCTGGATCGGGGCTACGAACGTATCGAAGAGAAGCTCGCCAAGCTCGGCGCATCGGTCAGGCGGGTTCGGTAAACGGCGCTGGTCTGGTCGATGCGGTTTTCTTTTTTCTTCGCTCAAGCGAAGAAATTTGTAAAAAATGCTTGGCGTATTTCAATTGCTGGCCCATACTCCGAGGCTCGGGATTTCCAGGCAGTGTTTTGTTCCTGCGCCGTACCACGGTTTGTCAGCTCTCCTCGGTCTTGGTTCTCGTGTTTTTGTGGCGCAAGCCCGTATATTTATTTTAGGAAGCTATCAAATGGCAAACGGTACCGTTAAGTGGTTCAACGACTCCAAGGGTTTTGGTTTCATTTCCCCGTCCGAAGGTGGTGAAGACCTCTTCGCTCACTTCTCTGCAATTCAAGGCAACGGTTTCAAGACCCTGGCCGAAAACCAGAAGGTGACCTTCGACGTCGTGAACGGCCCGAAGGGTAAGCAGGCTGCAAACATCCGCCCGGCTGAATAAGCTCGCGGAGTCGCCTGACTCAAAGAAAGCCCGGCTTGCCGGGCTTTTTGCTTTTGTGGCCGGGCATTTGAGATCGGCCATTTGCCGGCTTTGCGTTAAAATCATTCTTTTGCCACGAGAAAAACCGTGACCGGCATCACCATCGCACTCTCCAAGGGCCGCATTTTCGACGAAACCCTGCCGCTGCTTGCCGCAGCCGGCATTGTTCCGACTGAAAATCCCGAAACCTCCCGCAAGCTGATCATCGAGACCAACAAGCCCGAGGTGCGCGTTGTCATCGTGCGCGCCACCGACGTCCCGACCTACGTCCAGTACGGCGCCGCCGATCTTGGTGTGGCGGGTAAGGATGTGCTGATCGAGCATGGCGGCGAAGGTCTCTACTCGCCGCTCGATCTCAAGATCGCCAAATGCCGGATGATGGTCGCCGTCCCGGAAGGCTTCGACTATGCCCATGCCGTGCGCCAGGGCAATCGCCTCAAGGTTGCCTCCAAGTACACCAAGACGGCGCGTGAGCATTTCGCCAGCAAGGGTGTGCATATCGACCTCATCAAGCTCTATGGCTCGATGGAACTGGCGCCGCTCGCCGGCCTGGCCGACGCCATCGTCGATCTCGTGTCGACCGGTGGCACCCTGAAGGCCAACAAACTGGTCGCAGTTGAGCACGTCGTCGATATTTCCAGCCGCTTGGTCGTCAACCAGGCCTCGCTCAAGGTCAAGCGCGAAATCCTGCAACCGATCATCGACGCCTTTGCCCGGGCCGTGGAGAAATAAAGCCCATGGTCGCGATCAAACGTCTGTCCACCCTCGACGCCGATTTCACGGCGAGCATGAATGCGCTGCTCGCTTTCGAGGCGGCGCAGGATGAAGGCATCGAACGTACCGTTATCGGCATCCTGGCCGACGTCAAGGCGCGCGGTGATGTGGCTGTCGTCGAATACAGCAACAAGTTCGACCGGCTGACCGCTGGCGGCATGGCCGATCTCGAACTGTCCAAGGCCGAGATGCAGAGGGCGCTCGACAGCCTGCCGGCCGCGCAGCGCCAGGCGCTTGAAGCGGCTGCCCAGCGCGTCCGCATCTATCACGAGAAGCAGCGCCTTGACGGTTGGTCCTATACCGAAGCCGATGGCACCATGCTTGGCCAGATGATCACGCCGCTCGACCGCGTCGGCCTCTATGTGCCTGGCGGCAAGGCGGCTTACCCGTCGTCCGTGCTGATGAACGCGATTCCGGCCAAGGTCGCCGGCGTCAAGGAGCTGATCATGGTCGTCCCGACACCGGGTGGCGAGCACAACCAGCTGGTGCTGGCGGCGGCCTGTCTGGCTGGTGTCGACCGTGTCTTCACCATCGGTGGCGCCCAGGCTGTTGCAGCGCTGGCCTATGGGACCGAGGCTGTGCCGCAGGTAGACAAGATCGTCGGCCCCGGCAACGCCTATGTCGCCTGTGCCAAGCGCCGGGTGTTCGGCATCGTCGGCATCGACATGATCGCCGGCCCCTCGGAAATCCTCGTCGTCACGGACGGTTCCGGCAATCCGGACTGGGTGGCGATGGACCTGTTCTCGCAAGCTGAACATGACGAACTGGCGCAATCGATCCTGATCTGTACCGACGCCGGCTTCATTGAGCAGGTCCAGGCCAGCATTGAAAAACTGCTGCCGACCATGCCCCGGCGTGAGGTGATTGAAACCTCGCTGACCAATCGCGGTGCCTTTATTCTCGTCCGCGATCTCGACGAGGCGATTGCCATCGCCAACCGCGTCGCGCCCGAGCACCTCGAACTGGCACTAGCCGATCCCGATCCATGGGTCGGCAAGATTCACCACGCCGGCGCCATTTTCATCGGCCATTACACCTCGGAGTCGCTGGGGGACTACTGTGCCGGCCCGAATCACGTGCTGCCGACTTCCGGCAGCGCCCGTTTCTCGTCGCCACTCGGCGTCTATGACTTCCAGAAGCGGACCAGCCTGATCAAGGTGTCGCAGGCCGGGGCGCAGACCCTGGGCCGGATTGCCTCGACCCTGGCGCACGGCGAAGGTCTGCCGGCACACGCCAGGTCGGCCGAATTCCGGCTCGATAACTGAGGCTGCATTTGGATACCCAGGACTCACCCAGCCGCCCGGACCTCCGGGCGCTTTTTTTGGGCTTTTCGTCGGTCGGCCTGTCCGGCTTTGGCGGTGTTTTGCCCTTTGCCCGGCGCATGCTGGTTGAAGAAAGAAAGTGGATGAGCGCCGAGCAGTTCAATGCCCAGCTCGGCCTCTGCCAGTTTTTGCCGGGGCCCAATGTGGTCAATCTGGCCGTTGTCGTTGGCAAGCGCTATTGCGGTCTGCCGGGCGCCATCGTCGCGCCGGTCGGCCTGCTCGCCGGACCGATTGCCATTGTCCTGCTGCTCGCCTTGCTCTATGACCACTACGGTAGTCTGGCGTCCGTCCAGTCCATGCTGCGCGGCATCGCCGCCGTCGGCTGCGGCCTGCTCTTCGGCATGGCCTGGCGGATGGGTGCGGCGATCAAGGACAAGGCGTATTTTCTGCCCTTCACTGCGCTCACCGTCGCGGCGATTGCCGGCCTGCGCTGGCCGATGCCGGCGGTCATGATCGCCGGGCTGATCCTGTCCGGCGGTGTGGCTTACTGGCGCCTGGGGAGAAAATGATCGTCATCGATCTTTTCCTCGAATTCGCGCTACTCTCCTTTGTTGCCTTCGGTGGCGCGACCGCGCTGCTGCCGGAAATGCATCGCGTCGTTGTGGAAAATCATCACTGGCTCAACGACACCACCTTCACCCATCTCTACGCCATCGCCCAGGCCGCGCCGGGGCCTAATGTGCTGGTCGTGACGCTGATTGGCTGGGAGGTCGGCGGACTGGCGGGGGCCTTTGCGGCGACGCTGGCCATGTGTCTGCCGATGAGCATCCTGATCTATCTTCTCATCGACCGTTGGGAGAGTTTTTCCGGCCGACGCTGGCAAAAGGCTGTCAGTCTCGGTGTCGCACCGCTGGCCGTCGGCCTGATCTTCTCCGGCGCCACGCTGATCGCCCAGGCCGCGGCGTTCGGCTGGGCGCCCTGGCTACTTGTGGCGGCGACCCTCGTCGCCAATTTGCGGACCAAGTTGCATCCGCTGTGGCTGATCGCGGTCGGGGCCGGGCTGGGGCTGCTGGGCTGGGTGTGAGGCTGGTCGATAGGTAGCAACTGCTAACTAGCGACTGACTTCTCGCTGCAAAGTCCGCAAGTCGTCGAACAGGTTGGCCAAATGATGCGAGACGTCGGCCAGTTCGGGCAGCATGAGGTCGGCGGCATCGGCCATGCCGTTGCTGCTGAGTTCCTGGATTTCGCTGGCCAGGGCATGAAAGCGGGTGTGCGCCTTGATGAGCGCCTGGAACTGCGGCAGCGCCCGCGACTTGTCGTCGGCTGCGGCCATCGCATAGCCGAAGGTGCAGCCCTGATGGTCGGACAGTGGCATGTCGGCATAGCTGCCACGGGCGAAGGCGTTCATGAATTGCCGGCGCCAGGTGTTGTGCAGGCGGATGGCTTCGTCGAAATCGATACCTTGCATGGCAGCCCTTTCCTTAAGCGAGTATGCCAGCCAGGGCCTGCGTCAGGGCCCGGCATTCGGTGTCGGTGCCGACGGTGATGCGCAGGAACTGGTCAATGCGCGGCAATTTGAAATGGCGGACGATGATGCTCTGTTCGCGCAGGGCCTTGGCCAGTTCGGCCGCGTCGTGCTGCGGGTGGCGGGCGAAAATGAAATTGGCGGCGGAGGGCAGGACCTCGAAGCCGAGTCCTTGCAGTTCGGCCGTAAGGGTGTCACGGGTAGCGATCACGGCTGCGCAGCATTGCGTGAAATAGGCTTCGTCCTCCATCGCGGCGACGGCGCCAACGATGGCCAGTCTATCCAGCGGATAGGAGTTGAAGCTGTTCTTGACCCGCTCCAGGGCTTCGATCAGGGCCGGGTGGCCGACCGCGAAGCCGACGCGCAGGCCGGCCAGTGACCGCGATTTCGACAGCGTATGGACGACCAGCAGGTTGTCGTAGCGGGCGACGAGCGGAATGGCGGTGTCGCCACCGAAGTCGACATAGGCTTCATCGACGACGACGACCGAATCCGGATTGGCCTGGAGGATCTGCTCGATGGCGGCGAGGCCGAGCAGGCGACCGGTCGGCGCATTCGGGTTGGGGAAGATGATGCCGCCGTTCGGCTGTCGGCTGTAATCGGCCGGGTTGATCGAGAAATCATCGGCCAGCGGTGCGGTGCGGTACTCAACACCATAGAGGCCGCAATAGACCGGATAGAAGCTGTAGGTGATGTCCGGGAAAACGATGGGCGCAGCGTGCTTGAGCAGGGCCATGAAGACATGGGCCAGCACTTCGTCCGAGCCGTTGCCGAGAAAGACCTGTTGCGCCGTGACGGCATGGCGCTGGGCGATGGCGGCCTTGAGCAGGTCGGCGTTCGGGTCCGGGTACAGGCGCAGGCGCGCAGCATCGTCGCCGAGCTCCGCCTGAATCGCTGCCAGCACCTTGGGGGAGGGCGGGAAGGGGTTTTCGTTGGTGTTGAGCTTGATCAGATTGGCGATCTTGGGCTGCTCGCCCGGCACGTAGGGGGTGAGGTCGCGGACGACCTGGCTCCAGAAACGACTCATGGGGTTTCACGAAAGGCGTAAAAGTAGGCTGAAATGGTATCATGGCCCTCCGATAAAAGCCTTTTGCAGCCTTCAACCATGCGGCAAGCCGAAATTACTCGCAATACGCTGGAGACGCAGATCACCGTGCGTCTCAATCTCGATGGCACCGGCCAGGGCAAATTTGCCACCGGCGTGCCTTTCCTCGACCACATGCTCGACCAGATTGCCCGGCATGGCCTGATTGATCTTGATATCGTGGCCAATGGCGACCTGCACATCGATGCGCACCACACCGTCGAAGACATTGGCATCACTTTTGGTCAGGCGCTGGCCAAAGCCTGGGGCGACAAAAAGGGGCTGACCCGTTACGGCCACAGCTACGTGCCGCTCGACGAAGCCCTGTCGCGGGTCGTCATCGACCTCTCCGGGCGGCCGGGGCTGGAACTCAACGTTGAATTCTCGCGCGCCGTCATCGGCAGCTTCGATGTCGATCTGGTCAGCGAGTTTTTCCATGGCCTGGTCAATCACGCCGGCATGACGCTGCACATCGACAACCTGCGTGGTCAGAACGCCCACCATCAGGCCGAGACCATCTTCAAGGCCTTCGGTCGCGCCCTGCGCATGGCGGTGACGCCTGATCCGCGCATGGCCGGCACCATGCCGTCGACCAAGGGTTCGCTGTGACCGTTGCGGCCCAGACGATTGCCGTCATCGACTACGGCATGGGCAACCTGCGTTCCGTGTCGAAAGCCCTGGAGCATGTCGCCGGCGGCAAGCCGGTCGTGGTGACGGCCGATCCGGCCGTCGTCGCCGCCGCCGAGCGCGTCGTTTTTCCCGGTCAGGGCGCCATGCCCGACTGCATGGCCGAACTCGACGCCCGTGGCCTGCGCGCTGCCGTTCTGGCGGCTGCCAAGGACAAGCCTTTTCTCGGCATTTGTGTCGGCGAACAGATGCTGTTCGAACGCAGCGACGAAGGCAATGTCCCGGCCCTCGGCGTTTTTGCCGGCCAGGTCAAACGCTTTCCCGACGAAAAAATGCATTTGCCGACGGGCGAGCGCCTGAAGGTGCCGCACATGGGCTGGAACGAAGTGCGCCAGACGCCGCATGCCTTGTGGAATGGCATTGCCGATGGCGCCCGCTTCTATTTCGTGCACAGCTATTTTGTCGAACCGGCCGATCCGGCGCTGGTCACGGGTTCCTGCACCTATGGCGTCCCCTTTACCTGTGCGGTGGGGCGGGATAATATCTTCGCGGTTCAATTCCACCCCGAGAAGAGTGCCCGCGACGGCCTGCAACTCCTGAAAAATTTCGTTGAATGGCGCCCCTGATTCGCTGCTGTCGAATTTACTCCTCCTAGATCCCCATGCTGATAATTCCCGCGATTGACCTCAAGGACGGCCAATGTGTCCGTCTCAAGCAGGGCCTGATGGAACAGGCCACTGTCTTTTCCGATAGCCCGGCCGAACAGGCACGGCACTGGCTGGCGCAAGGCGCCCGTCGCCTGCATCTGGTCGACCTCAATGGCGCCTTTGCCGGCAAGCCGAAGAATGCGGCAGCGATCAAGTCCATCCTGGCTGAAGTCGGCGACAAGATTCCGGTCCAGCTCGGCGGCGGCATCCGCGACCTCGACACCATTGCAGCCTGTCTCGACGGCGGCTTGTCCTACGTCATCATCGGCACGGCGGCCGTGAAGAACCCCGGCTTCCTGCACGATGCCTGCGTTGCCTTCCCCGGCCACATCATCGTCGGTCTCGATGCCAAGGACGGCAAGGTGGCGACCGATGGCTGGTCCAAGTTGACCGGCCACGATGTCGTCGATCTGGCCAAAAAATACGAAGACTACGGCGTCGAGTCCATCATCTACACCGACATCGGTCGCGACGGCATGCTGACCGGCCTCAATATCGACGCCACCGTGCGTCTGGCCCAGGCGCTGACCATCCCGGTTATCGCTTCCGGCGGCCTCACCGGCTTTGACGACATCCGTGCCCTGTGCGCCGTCGAAGGCGAAGGCGTCGTCGGTACCATCGCCGGTCGTGCGGTTTACGACGGTTCGCTCGACTTCAAGGCAGCCCAGGAAATGGCCGACGAGTTGGGCGCCTGATGCTCGCCAAGCGCATCATCCCCTGTCTTGACGTGACGGCTGGCCGTGTCGTCAAGGGCACCAATTTTGTCGGTCTGCGCGATGCCGGCGACCCCATCGAAATCGCCCGCCGCTACAACGAGCAGGGGGCCGATGAGGTGACTTTTCTCGACATCACGGCGTCCAGCGACCAGCGCGACATCATCCTGCACATCATCGAAGCCTGCGCCGAGCAGGTTTTCATTCCGCTCACCGTCGGTGGCGGCGTGCGCAAGGTCGAGGATGTGCGTCGCCTGCTCAATGCCGGCGCCGACAAGGTGTCGATGAACACGGCAGCGGTGCTCAATCCCGATCTGATTTTTGATGCATCGAGCAAGGTTGGTTCGCAGTGCATCGTCGTCGCCATCGACGCCAAGCAGGTGGCCCCCGGACAATGGCATGTGTTCACGCACGGCGGCCGCAACGATACCGGCCTCGATGCCATCGAATGGGCGAAAAAGGTTGCAGCGCTGGGCGCAGGGGAAATCCTGCTGACCAGCATGGACCGCGACGGCACCAAGAATGGTTTCGACCTCGCCCTGACGCGTGGCGTTTCCGATGCGGTCAGCATCCCGGTCATCGCTTCTGGCGGCGTCGGCAATTTGCAGCATCTGGCCGATGGCGTCAGCGAAGGCCGGGCCGATGCAGTCCTGGCTGCATCCATCTTCCATTTTGGCGAATACACCGTGCGCCAGGCCAAGGAATACATGGCAGCGCGCGGTATCGAAGTCCGCCTGTGAGCGATCTCGACAACACTCTGAACTGGCTGGAGGCCCTGAAATGGGACGCCGATGGCATGATCCCGGCCATCGCCCAGGACGAAAACGGCCGCGTCGTGATGTTTGCGTACATGAATCGCGACTCGCTTCAGGAAACGCTTAGTTGCGGCAACGCGGTATACTGGTCGCGTTCAAGAAAGCGACTGTGGCGCAAGGGCGAGGAATCCGGACATTTCCAGAAAATCCGGTCGATTCGCACCGATTGCGACGGCGACGTGCTGTTGTTGAGTATTGAACAAGTGGGCGGAATAGCCTGTCATACCGGCCGCGAGAGTTGTTTTTTCAATGAATTGAACGGGGACCGCTGGGTTCCTGCTGATCCGGTTCTGAAAGACCCGAAGGAAATCTACAAATGAGCACCCATGACATCCTGCACCGTCTCTCCGAGACGCTGGCCTCCCGTCGCAATGCCGATCCGGAGAAGTCCTACACCGCCAAGCTTTTTTCCGAAGGACCGGATTCGATCCTCAAGAAGATCGGCGAGGAGTGCGCCGAACTGATCATGGCGGGCAAGGAAGGCAAGCGCCTCAAGGTCGTCTGGGAATCGACGGATGTCATTTATCACGTGCTAGTCCTGCTCGCCTTCTATGGCCTGAGCATCGAGGACGTGTCGCAGGAAATGCGTCGCCGCGAAGGCATTTCCGGTATCGACGAAAAGGCGGCACGGGGCACCAAGTGAGCGACTGCATTTTCTGCAAGATCGTCGACGGCAAGATTCCCGCCAAGAAGGTCTATGAAGACGAGGACATCCTCGCCTTCAACGACATCAGCCCGGCCCGTCCGGTGCATGTGCTGGTCATTCCGAAAAAGCACATCACCTCGCTGGCGACGGCGACAGCCGACGATACGCTGGTGCTCGGCAGGATACTCGGCAAAGCCAACGAAATCGCGGTAGCGCAAGGCAGCCCGGACGGTTTCCGGGTGATCATCAATACAGGACGTGTGGGGCAGCAGGAAGTGCCGCACCTGCACGCGCACATCGTGGGCGGCCCGGACCCGGTCGGACCCATGCTGAAACGACTCTAGGAGACAAATCATGGGCAGTTTTTCCATCTGGCACTGGCTGATCGTTCTCGTCATCGTCATGCTTGTTTTTGGTACCAAGAAACTTCGTAACGTAGGCCAGGACCTCGGCGGCGCCGTCAAGGGCTTCAAGGACGGCATGAAGGACGCGACAGCCGGCGACAAACCGGCCGATGCAGCCCAGCCGACCCAGCAGGTCGGTGGCCAGACCATCGACGTCGAAGTCAAGGAAAAGACGAAGAGCTAGTTGCGAGTCGTTAGTCCTTGGCTTTTAGCTAAAGACTGATAACCAGCAGCTAGTGACATATATATATGTTCGATATCGGCTTTTCCGAATTGATGGTGATCGGCATCGTGGCGCTGATCGTCATCGGCCCCGAGCGCCTGCCCAAGGTGGCCCGCACGCTCGGGCATCTGCTCGGCCGTGCGCAGCGCTACGTCAATGATGTGAAGTCCGACATCAGTCGTGAAGTGCAGCTCGACGAACTGAAGAAACTCCAGTCCCAGGTCAGCGATTCGGCCCGTGAACTCGAAAGCTCGGTGCGCCAGGAGTACGACTCGGCGCGCAGTGCCATCGAGGCACCAGCCAAGGCGGCGGTGGCCGAACTGGAGTCGACGGCGGCTTCGCTGACGGAAACCTTGCCTGTCGCTGAATCCATCTCCACCGGCAAACCTGCGGCATGAGCGAAGCGCCGGAAGACTCCTTCATCTCGCATCTGGTTGAGCTGCGCGACCGCTTGTTGCACAGCCTGATCGCCATTGCCGTCGTCATGGGTGCCCTGTGCCTCTATCCGGGGCCGGGAGAAATCTACGACATCCTCGCCGCGCCGCTGACCCGCGCCCTGCCGGAAGGCACCAAGATGGTCGCCATTGGCGTCATCACGCCCTTCATGGTGCCGCTCAAGGTCACGGCGATGGTCGCCTTCGTGCTGGCCCTGCCCTACATTCTTTTCCAGGTCTGGGCCTTCGTGGCGCCAGGTCTGTATGCCCACGAAAAGCGTTTGGGTATCCCGCTCATCATTTCCAGTACCTTCCTCTTCCTCTCAGGCATGGCATTCTGCTATTTCTTTGTGTTCGGGCAGGTGTTCAGCTTCATCAACAGCTTTGCGCCGAAAAGCATTACGCCAGCACCAGACATCGAAGCCTACCTGTCTTTCGTGATGACCATGTTCATGGCCTTCGGTCTCGCTTTCGAAGTGCCGGTGGCGCTCGTCATGCTCGTCAAGCTCAATGTCGTGACCGTTGAAAAGCTCAAGGAATGGCGCTCGTATTTCATTGTCGGCGCCTTCGTCGTGGCCGCCGTGGTGACGCCGCCGGACGTTGTATCCCAGCTCGCCCTGGCCATCCCGATGTGCCTTCTCTACGAACTGGGCATACTTGTTTCCCGCATGGTTTCGCGACCCGCGCCGGAGGAGGTGCCGGAAGCGACGGCAGCAGCTACAGCGGGTGCCGGAAATTCGGCAAGCATGGATGCCGAAATGGACAAGGCGGAAGAAGACTTCCGCAAGCTGTCAGACCATCCTTAATCAAAAATCATTGATCAGGCTGGTTTTTTTACCGGCCCCGGCTGCGTCGGCAACGTCTTGACCGGCGCGCCTTCCTCGAACCACCATAGCGTGCCCGGCGCCATTTCGGTCCAAGCCTCGTTGTCCGTTAGTGGCAGCGTGGCAATCACGGCCACGCGGTCATCCGGCGACGTGACATCGCTGAAATCGACAGTGACGTCCTGATCCTTCAGGTGTGCCTGGGCGAACGGCGCCTTGCGCACGATATGGCTCAGCTTGGTCGAGGCATGGGCAAACAGGCAATCGCCATTCGAGAGCAGGAAATTGAATTCGCCGTGCCGCGCAATATCCAGCGTCAGCGCATGAATTGCGTCGAATAGCGCGGTTCGTTCCGGAACATGGTTGCCGAAGCGGCGGCGCAACTCCTGCAACAGCCAGCAGAAAGCCCGTTCGCTGTCGGTCAGGCCGACCGGAACAAAACTGCCATCAAGCTGCGGCATGAAATCGAACAGGTTGCCGTTATGGGCGAATATCCAGTAACGCCCCCACAACTCGCGCATGAAGGGGTGGGTATTCTCCAGCCCAATGGCTCCCTGCGTCGCCTTGCGGATATGGGCGATAACATTCTTCGAGCGGATCGGGTACTGACGAACCAGTTCGGCGACCGGCGAGGTGCTGGACGGCTGCGGATCGAGAAATAGGCGGGTGCCCTTGCCTTCGAAAAAGGCAATGCCCCAGCCGTCCGAATGCACATCGGTGGCGCCGCCTCTGGCCTGGAATCCGCTGAAAGAGAAGCAGATGTCGGTCGGGACATTGCAGTTCATGCCCAGCAACTGGCACATGGCTTACTCTTTTTCGGGACGCATGGCCGGGCGCTTGCCGATTCTGACCTGGACTTCGACGATGCTCTTGTCCCGGCGCAGGCGGAAAGCGGAGCGGTCGTCCGGGGTCAGGGCGGCGATCAGGTCGAGCATGACCTGGGGGTCCTTGACGGCTTTGCCGCCGACCGAGAGGAGGACGTCGCCGGGGCGGATGCCGGCCGAGTCGGCCGGGCTGCCGCGCACGACGCCGGCGATGAGGGCGCCTTCGTTGTCGGGCAGGCCGAAGGATTCGGCCAGTTCGGGGGTGATTTCCTGTGCTTCGACGCCGATCCAGCCGCGCGTCACGGTGCCGGTGCGGATGATCTGCTCCATGATGCTGCGGGCGGTGGAGACGGGGATGGCGAAGCCGATGCCGAGCGAGCCGCCGGTGCGTGAATAGATGGCGGAGTTGATGCCGACCAGGTTGCCGTTGGCGTCGATGAGCGCACCGCCGGAGTTGCCGGGGTTGATGGCAGCATCGGTCTGGATGAAATTCTCGAAGGTGTTGATGCCGAGATGCGAGCGGCCCAGCGCCGAAACGATGCCCATGGTCACCGTCTGACCGACGCCGAAGGGGTTGCCGATGGCGAGTACGACGTCGCCGACGCGCAGGTTGTCCATCTGGCCGAAGGTGATGGCGGGCAGCTTGTCGGCCTTGATCTGCAGGATGGCGAGGTCGGATTCGGGGTCGCTGCCGACGATCCTGGCCTTGTAGGTCTTGGTGTCGTTGAGCGAGACCTGGATGTCGTCGGCGCCGTCGATGACATGATAATTGGTCAGGATGTAGCCGTTGGGGCTGACGATGACGCCGGAGCCGAGACCGGAATTGCGCTGCGGCTGGCCTTCGGGGCGTTCGCCAAAGAAGTGACGGAAAATCGGGTCGTCAAAGAGCGGGTGGCGCTGCTGCTTGATTGCCTGTGTCGTGTAGATGTGGACCACGGAGGGCAGGGCGGCGCGCGCTGCCTCGCGATAGGAACCGGTCGGCGCGACCTTGTCGTCGTCGCTGCTCGCCGGCGCCTCCTGCAAGGCCACGATGGCCTGACGGGGCGGCAGCCATTCCGGTTTCAGCGTGGAGACGACGAACAGAATGGCCAGCGCAACAGTGACAGTTTGTGCAAAAATCAGCCACAACCTCTGCATGGATATCGTCTCGATGAAGCGTGAAGAATTGGTGAATTATCTGGATGGGCTGATGACGCCCGGCAAGTTCAGGGATTATTGCCCAAATGGTCTGCAAGTGGAAGGTCGTTCCGAGATATCCCGCATCGTGGCAGGGGTTACGGCCAGTCAGGCGCTGCTGGACGCTGCGGTTGAGCGTCATGCCGATGCCATTCTGGTGCACCATGGCTACTTCTGGAAAGGCGAGGATGGCCGGGTTACCGGTATCCGCCGCAAGCGGCTGGCGACCCTGCTGGCCCATGACATCAGCCTGCTGGCCTATCACCTGCCGCTCGACGCCCATCCCGAACTGGGCAACAACGCCCAGTTGGCGAGCCGGCTGGGCTGGATCCCCGAGGGACGCTTCGGGGAGCAGGATATTGCCTGGCTGGGAACGCTGCTCGAAGCTTGCAATTTGACGGCGCTGGCCGGCAAGGTCGCCCGTCTGCTTGGGCGGGAGCCCATGGTGATCGGTGAGGGCTCCCGGCCGATTCGGCGGATTGCCTGGTGTTCCGGCGGCGCGCAGGGCTATTTCGAACAGGCCATCGCGCTTGGTGTCGATGCCTTCATGTCAGGCGAAATCTCCGAGCAGACCGTGCATCTGGCGCGGGAAAGCGGGGTTGCCTACATCGCGGCCGGCCATCATGCCACCGAGCGCTACGGGGTCGAGGCGCTGGCTGAACATCTGGCCCAGCGCTTCGGTATCCGCTGCGAATTCGTAGACCTCGACAACCCGGTTTAGGGACCGTCAGGCGGCACGTTTCCGGCCATAGCCATCTTCGAGGATGCGCATGAGCAGGACGATTTCTTCGACCACTTCGAGCGGGAAGCCGTTGCGGAGTCCGGCTCGCGTATCGCTGATCAGGCCCAGCAGATAGTCGAGGCATGCCTGGCTGCCCCAGTCAGCCGAAGCCTTCTGGATGATGTGCGGATAATCTTCGAGGGCTTTGAGGCCGGATATCGGGGTGAGAGAATCACTCCAGGCCGGGATGCTGGCGTTGAAGCGGTTATGCATTTTCTCGGCCAGTGCCTCGAATTCCTCGCGCATGCCGCCGCGACGGTAGAGATCAAGCAACATGCTCCAGGGTTGAATGCTCTTGGGCAGGTTTTGCTCGACGTACTCGGCCAGCGTATCGGCGGCGCCGCGGACGCGACCGAAGGCGAGCATGATCTCGGCCAGTTCCAGTACGGAGTATTCATCTTCCGTTGAGATATCGACGATGCCGGGCTCGGCTGATGCTTCGGGGATTTCTTCGGGCAGGGACTGCGCGAGTGGCAGGGGGATAGCCGGCGCCGCTATGTTTTCAGTGATGTCCAGCACGCCCGCGGTTCTGGGGGGGGCGGATTTTTCCGGCGGGCTGGAAGCTTCCGGCTTTGCGGGGGTAGGGGTGGGGGCGGTATGGGGGTGGGCCGAGTGAGCGGGGGCTGAATGGGTCGCGAGGGCTAGCGGAATCTGGTCTTCACCGGGCGAGCGCTGGCGACGACCAAAATATTGGGCAAGGCCGACCGAAATTGCTGCGCCAAGGGCGGCGCTGATCAGGAGCTCCATCCAACTGGCACTTTGGGGGGCGTTGGGTGCTGGCGGCGGGGCACTGATCGTCGGTGCGGCGGGCAGCGCGGGTGCAGGAAGCGACTGGGCGAGCGTCAACTTGCCCTGGGCTTCGATGACCTTGCTGGCGAGCTCCAGCGCCTGGTCCATTTTTTCGATTTCATGCGCGAGCAGGTGCAGGGTCGTTTCAAGCTTGAGGAGTCGTTCCTCGGTGTCGGCTTGCAGACCACTGCTTGATTTTGGGGTGGGCCTGGTTTCGTCCGGCGCGGCGCCCAGACGTAGCTGGTCGCCGCCCTTGGCGGCAGGCGCCATCCTTGGCTTCGGCTTCGACTTGGCTCGTGGGGGCGAGGGCTTTTTCGGGGGGGCATCGGCGACGCGTTCAATGGTTTCGCTGTCGCGTGCCTGCCATCCATCACTCCTGGCCGTTCTGGCCGATGAAACGGGGTAGGCGCCGGAAGTTGGCTGTGCCTCCGCCTGCATGAGGGGCGGTTCCGGTATCAGGACAAAGTCACGGATGACGTCATGGCCGCAACCGGCCTGGACGGCGATGGCAAATATCGGTTCGTTGATCGGTTTGCTGCCGACGATTTGCAGGATGTAAGCCTGGCCGCGCCGGATCAGCCGGGTCTTTGCCGCCGTAATGACCGGCAGGTCGCTGCCGGGCATGGCGACGAGCGAGAAGCAGGCGGAGGCAACAGAGGCCTCGTCCGTTGCCAGAATGGGTAATTCGGCCCTGAGGGTCTCGCCGATCCGTGAGTGCAGCGTGAGTTCCCCGAGTCCGATGGCGTTCCCTATGCCTGGAACGAGGGCCGCGGTCAGTGCGACAATGCCGATCAGTTTGCTCGTCATGATGCTTTCACTGCCTAATGGAATTTTATATTTTTTTCTAATCTATCACTTTGGTAAGGGCGACTCGTGAAATATTGCACACTTTTGCCCCGTTAATTGAGAGAGTTGTCCGATGAATACGGTATTTGCGCCTTTCCCCGTCGCCACCCTGGCGGTTCTTGGCATCCCGCAGGGCTTTCCCGTTCGGCGGATTTTCTGTGTGGGCCGCAATTACGCCGACCACGCCCGCGAAATGGGGGCCATAGATCAGGCCGAAGGACGTGAGCCACCCTTTTTCTTCAGCAAGCCGGGCGATGCCGTGCGTGGGGGTGAAGGAGAAATCAGCGTGGCCTATCCGCCGCAGACCGGGAATCTGCATCACGAGGTCGAAATGGTTGTGGCGCTTGGGGCGGGCGGGGCGAATGTCGGGGTCGAGGCGGCGAATGCGCTGATTTTCGGCTATGCCGTTGGCCTTGATCTGACGCGTCGCGACATGCAGGCGAGAGCCAAGGAAAAGAGCCATCCCTGGGACATGAGCAAGGGTTTCGATCAATCGGCCGTGGTTGGGCCGATATGTCCGGCAGCGTCTTGCGGCCACCCCCTGGCCGGGCGCATCTGGCTGACCGTCAATGGCGAGCTGCGCCAAAGCGGCGACCTGTCGGCCATGATGTGGACGGTGCCGGAAATCATCGCCAATCTGTCGACGCTGGTCCGTCTCGAGGCGGGTGATCTGATCTATACCGGTACGCCGGCCGGGGTTGGCCCGCTGGTTCGTGGCGACGTGCTGGAAGCGGGCGTCGACGGCGTCGGTACGCTGCATGCCAGGATAGTCTGAGTTAGCAGAAGCGGGGCGGCGGACAGGGGTGGCATGCGACAATTCGCCCATGTTTCGCGCCACCGCGCGTGGCCTGGTCGCCCACGCCTTTCCCGTCCTCATTGCCCAGTTGTCCTCCATCGGCATGATGGTGGTCGACACTGCCGTGCTCGGCCATGTCAGCTCGCTCGACCTTGCCGCCGTGGCCATTGGCGGCGGTATTCATGTGTCCGTGGTCTTTGCGCTGGTCGGCATTCTCCAGGCGGTGACGCCGCTCGTTGCGCATCTTCATGGCGCAGGCCGTGACGCCGAGGTGGCCGGCATTCTGCAGCAAGGCTTCTGGCTGGCCCTGGCGCTGGCGGTGCCGGGCATCCTGTTCCTGACACATCCGGGGGCGGTGCTTGGCATCGTGGACATGGACGCCGCTGTCGAGGCCAAGGTCCGGCAATATCTCTCCCTGCTCGCCTGGGGGCTGCCGGCTGCGCTGTGCTACCGGACTTTCTACGCTTTCTGCAATGCCCTGGGCAAGCCACGGGTGCTCATGGCGATCGGACTGTTCAGCCTGGTCCTGCACGCCATCCTGGCCTGGGGCCTGGCTTTGCAGGGCTGGCTGGGCGAAGCGCTCGGCGTCGCCGGCTGCGCCCTGTCGAATATCCTGATCGGCTGGCTGGCCTGTATGAGCGCTGCCGCCTATCTGGCTTTTGGGCCGCTTGGGCCGCGCTATCGGCCATTTTCCAGCTGGCAGTTGCCGAACTGGACGGCCTGGCGCGAATTGCTCCGTGTTGGCGTGCCGATGGGTCTCTCCAACCTGGTTGAAATTACGTCGTTCACCTTGATTGCTCTCTTCGTCGCCTCGCTCGGCGCAACGGTGGTGGCCGGGCATCGGATCGTCGCCAATCTCTCGGCCCTGGTGTACATGCTGCCGCTGTCGCTGGGCATAGCGACCATGGCCGCCGTGGGGCAGGCGATCGGCGGGCGCGACCGGCTGCGGGCGAGGGCGGCGATACGGGCCGGACTGATCCTCGCCGGCGCCTCGTCGACGGCCATCGGATTTCTCCTCTGGATTGTGGCCGAAGCCCTGGTGGCCGCATACACGGATGATCCGGCGGTCCGTTCAGTGGCCTTGAGCCTGATCGCCTATGTCGCCATCTATCAATTTTTTGACGCTTTGCAGACCATCGCCGGCCATGGTTTGCGGGCCTATCGGGTGACTTTCGTGCCGATGCTGGTCCAGACCTTCTGCTTTTGGGGTGTTGGTCTGCTCGGCGGCGCCTGGCTCTGTTACCGCGCGCCGACACCGCTTGGCGTCGCCGGTTTCTGGCTGGCGGCGGTGATCAGTTTGCTGCTGGCTGCGGCAATGTTGCTGCCGCTGCTGCGCAAGGTGGTACAGGCCAGCGAATCATCACTGTAATTATGAATTTCGGTCTGCAAAGATTTTAGGTGTATGTGGTAACATTTTGAGTTCAAGCCGGTATAACCGGGCGGGGTCGGGGGAAGTTTCGGCAACCGCTCATTGCTCGCAACTCAACTAAACGCAAGGAAAGCGCATGAAAATTCACGAATATCAGGGCAAACAACTCCTGAAGAAATTCGGCGTTACGGTTCCGCGCGGGATTCACTGCACGACCGTCGAAGACGCAGTCAAGGCAGCCGAGTCCCTGGGCGGCAAGGTCTGGGTCGTCAAAGCCCAGATTCACGCTGGTGGCCGTGGCAAGGGTGGTGGCGTCAAGGTCGCAACCTCGCTCGAAAAAGTGCGCGAATACGCCGGCCAGATTCTCGGCATGCAGCTGATCACGCACCAGACCGGTCCGGAAGGCCAGAAGGTTCGTCACCTGCTGATCGAAGAAGGCGCCGACATCCAGCACGAGTACTACGTTGCTGCGCTGACCGATCGCGCTACCCAGTCCGTCGCCATGATGGCTTCGTACGAAGGCGGTATGGACATCGAGGAAGTTGCCCACAAGACCCCGGAAAAGATCGTCAAGGTTTTCATTAACCCGCTGGTCGGCCTGACCGATGCGCAAGGCCTGGAACTGGCCAAGGGCATGGGCATGCAGGAAGCCTCGATTCCGCAGTGTGTCGATACGCTCAAGAAGCTCTACACCTGCTACATGGAAACGGATGCTTCGCTCGCCGAAATCAATCCGCTGATCCACGAAACCGACGGTACCGTCAAGGCCATCGACGCCAAGTTCAACTTCGACTCCAACGCCCTCTACCGTCAGGAAGAGATCGTCGCCATGCGCGACCTGGACGAAGAAGATGCCGACGAAGTCGAAGCCTCCAAGTTTGATCTGGCCTACATCTCGCTCGACGGCAATATCGGCTGTCTGGTCAATGGCGCCGGTCTGGCCATGGCCACGATGGACACCATCAAGCTGTTCGGCGCCGAGCCGGCCAACTTCCTCGACGTCGGTGGCGGTGCCACGACCGAGAAGGTCACCGAAGCCTTCAAGATCATGCTCAAGAACACCAAGGTCAAGGGCATCCTGGTCAACATCTTCGGCGGCATCATGAA
>ERZ1034361.190-NODE-190-length-44698-cov-9.786065_pt1 | contig 44698 bp, 45 predicted proteins | sample MGYA00520617_ERZ1034361 | MGnify/ENA primary metagenome ERZ1034361 (study PRJEB33736, sample SAMEA104284507) | Azolla filiculoides | biome: Urban; feature: Water surface; material: Ditch water | place: Netherlands | collected 2015-10-28 | depth 0-0.1 m ...
TCGTAGCTCATCTGGATAGAGTACTTGGCTACGAACCAAGGGGTAGGGAGTTCGAATCTCTCCGAGCGCGCCAGAATACAAGGCCTCCAGCGATGGGGGCCTTTCTCATTTGTCCCATTCATATCAAAGTGTCCCATTGAAATTGTCGGGGAGTGGTTGAACCTTCTCTGGCGCACGACGATAAACCCTGAGCGTTGTTCCGCTATCGACATGAGACAAGAGCGCTCTAGCGTGATCCAGTGTTTTTGCATTGCTCGCACACTTTGCGCGAAGATCATGTTCAGTGAAATGCTCTTTGACTTCGGTTTCGCCAAGGACCCGTTTCATAAAGTTCTGCCACATGGTTTTCCAGCCTGGAGCTTCGTCTGTTTCCGGATTGATATATCCGAGGCCATGGCGGTTACAAAAGAGAAACTGTGATTCGGCGGGTCTAGCCGCCTTCGCCCTGTCCACTGCAGCTTTTAGATCGGGACTCCATTCGTAATTTGTCCTCTTGCCGCTTGAACTGGCAGTCTTGTGCCGCATGATGTGAATGCCGTCTTGCTGGAATGATGAATCAGTTAACGATAGCAAGTCATATCTCGACATGCCTGTTATTAACTTGAGCCGTATATAGGCCTGAATAGCTATGATGCTGCCTTTTTTACGGGGCCCGGAAAGTTTTAGACATTCGACAATTTCCCAGTCTTCAACAAGTCGTGTTCTTGGCTTTGGCGATTGAAAGCGTATTTCCCCTTTGAAGGGGTGCTGGTCCAGGTAACCCCATTCAACAGCTTTGGTGTATGCGGCAGATAAAACCTCGATTTCGCGTAAAGCTACTGTGCGGCCGCCTTGCTGCCTGCCGGTTTCGGAATCCAATAGCTTTTTGCCACGTTTATCTACGTACTTGTATAACATCTGTGGCTTGATGTCTTTAAGAATCATGCTTCCAAAGACGCCCCTTAATTGCTTGATCGCTAACTGATAGCTCTCACGTGTTTTCGGTCGCTTTGTTGGAACGACTTCAAGTAGGAATCTGTCTAGCAAAGCGGGTGAAGTCCAGTCAATTCAATCATTACTTTAGGAAAATGCACTCAGTAGAAGGCAGTCATCACAAATTTTCACTAGATTACACACAAGTAGGTATTTCGAATCTCTCCGCCCATGACCATAATTTCCTGACAAGTTTCGTTGGTTATTCATTAGGAGAATATTGTGTCGGGATGCTCAAACAATCACGTGAATCTGAATGGCGTCTATGTTTTTGATGCGAGAGGCATTGCTAAACGATTCCGGCATGCAGCCATATTTGGGGCAGTAGATGCACTGCACACTGGCGAAACAATGCGGTTTTATAACGATCACAATCCACTCCCGCTCTTGGAGCAGTTAGCTGTCCGTTATGGAACGGGTCTCGAGATTAACTATGTCTCAAAAGAGCCTGAGGGCGTTGTAATTGACTTTAGGCTTCTATAAAGCAGCCTTTTGTTAATTAGAAGGGCTGTTTATGATCGCTAATTTTGCACATTTAGCCAACGATGGTTCTAAAATCTATCCGTTTAACGGATACGGACTATCACTGGAAGCTGAAGAGGATGCATTGTTTCAAGCGGTGAGCGAACTGAAGCAAGGTGAAATTCTCAGGTTATCTATTGATAAGAATCCTTTTGTGCTTATTAGATCACTGGTTGTGAAATATGGGTCAAAACTTATTTTTGAGTACCTGCAAAATCGCGAAGGCGACGTAATAATAGACTTCAAAAGGGTTGAAGAGTAATGCAGTACCCAGCCTATTTCGATGATATTCCTGTATTTACAGTGTATGACCCACTAGCGGGATTTCTGGGCGCAACAGTTGGCGGTGTTATCGAATATCGCTATCTGGATGCAGTTAAGCTTACAGGTCATTCGTGCCCAACCGTCGCTTCAGCATACTGGATAACTGTGAAGGCTATGAAGGCACTATATAAAGATGAGATGCCTTGCAGAGGAGGGATTAGAGTCGATTTTGCAGACAACCGTAACAGCGGAGTTACTGGGGTTACGGCTAATGTTGTACAACTACTTACGGGCGCCGCAGGTGATGATGGCTTTAAAGGGCTATCCGGTATTTTCTTTAGAAATACCCTGATGACGTTTGGTGCATCTGGGCGTTACCAAATTCGGTTTGCTCAGCGTGAAGCACATAAACACGTTGATGCTTCCGTTGATCTTTCAAGACTTCCTCAGTCGCTCGAGCTAAGACAATTAATGCAGCGTTGCCTGAGTGGCGCTGCAGACTTTTCAGAAAACCAGAGGTTTCGTGAGCTTTGGCAACTAAGAGTAAGACAGGTCATTCTTGATCACGGGGAAGATCCTGAAGTATTCAGAGTGGTTCTGGGGCGTTAACAGAGCTAACAATGACTTCGAAAGTTGTTTCTATGCCGAGGTATCCGGAGTGCTGGAAATCCTGTGGTGATTGCGCGAGAGGAGATGTTTTCATTCTCGAGATGCTGGTACGCAAAGGTGATTGGCTTGAAAAGGACGACAATGTTCTTACCCTGGAGACAGGTAAGGTAGCACTTGATATTCCTACGCCGTATGCAGGTTTTGTAGAAGAGGTTTATGTTGAGGTTGGACAGAAAGTCGATCAACAGCAACCTTTGATCAGAATAAATGATCAATTGCCGCCCTAGGAAATTTACAAAATAGTTGACAGAAGCTTTATTCCTGCAATAAGAAGGGTGCCAGCAAGAAGTTTTTGTATGGTATTTGTGCTAAATCGATGGCTTCCAAATTCGGATCCGATATAGCCTCCCAAAATGACTGCCAAAATCCACCATTGCATTCCGTCTACAGTTTGAGTTGATGTAGACAGGAGCCCTACTAGACCAGAGATAGAGTTAACAAGAATAAAACCTGCTGCTGTACCAGAAATGGTTCGGATTGGGGCCCAACAAAACATCAGCATTAAAGGACTAAGAAAGACGCCGCCACCTACACCGGTCAAGCCAGAAAGGAATCCAAGGAGTGCACCAACGATACATAGTATCGGCCAGGGTGCATGTTTGATGTCATATGAGTTACTCTGTTTGGATGTGAAGAAAGCTCGGTATGCAGCAAACAGCAAGAACAGGCCAACAAGTGGTTTGTAATACTGAGGGGATAGATTTATGCGGCCACCTAAGTAGGCAAATGGAATAGAAACGAGGATGAGCGGCAGAAGTAGTTTGAAGCTAATGGAATCGCGCTTGAAATATTTGTAGGAAGCTATGCTGGCAACAATAATATTAAGTATTAATGCTGTCGGTTTCATGAGCAGCGGTTGAAAGCCAGCAAGTGCCATTACTGCGAGATAACCTGTTGCCCCAGCGTGTCCAACAGACGAATACAACAAAGCAACTAAAAAAAACGCGCCAGCGATGATGTAAAGCTGTAAATCCATTATCTCGACCACTCAACAAGAAGGTTGATTGCTTCGTAACCCTTTGTTCGTAGGTATGTAACCGCCTGAGCGCTACGAAGACCTCGCTGACAATAGACCACGACAAGATCGGACTGATTCAATCTTTCTAGTGCACTATCTATTGTCAGTAGCATTTGTAATGGAATATGAATTGCGCCTTCTAAATGGCCAGCTGCCCACTCATGTTCTTCCCGCACATCAATCAATCTGAATGAAGTACCTGATTTTCTAAGTTGGTTAATATCGTGAGTGGAGATCGTGCCCTCAGGCGATATTTGACAAGTACTGCCTGCTACATCGGTGAGTGCAAGATCATCTGGTGCTTTAGAACAAGCGGGGCAATTAGATTTACGTTGAAAATCTAATTTATGAATATCCCAAGTCGTCGAATCAAAAATTAGCAATTTCCCTAGCAACGGTTCTAAGCCGTACTGCTGGCAGTGCGGTAAACCAAGGGCCAATTTGCAAGCTTCTAGAGCCTGAATAGAACCAATAACGCCAGCTATAGCGCCAAGTGTTCCAGCCTCCGCACAGTTAGGAATGTGAGTAGCGGCAGGTTCTGGGTAGATACAACGGTAACATGGACTATGTTTGGCCCAAAAAACAGACGCATGACCTTCGAAACCGAGAATAGAACCATAAACAACAGGCTTTCCGAGCTTTACTGCAGCATCATTGATCAGATACTTTGTTGCAAAGTTGTCAGACCCATCAATAATTACATCGTAGTCTGACAAGATTTGAAGCGCATTTGTCGTATTCAGGCGTGTTGAGTGGGCAATTAGATGGGTTTCACTGTTTAGTGCAGATAAGCGCGCTTTAGCAGTTTCGGCTTTTCGAGAAGAATCATCGACTTCGCGGTAAATTATCTGGCGTTGCAGGTTAGAGCTATCTACACAATCATCATCGATGATGCCGATACAGCCACTATGGCGAGTAAGACCAACGCCAGCTGCAGTGAGATACAGTAAAGCGGGTGAACCAAGGCCGCCAGCCCCTACGACTAGAATTCGTGCCTGGGCGAGTAGAGCCTGACCGGCTTCGCCAATTTCGGGAAGGACGATTTGACGGTTGTATCGCATGTTCACGATTTTGACGTTCCTTTTATACTGTGAATGTCCACCTCTAAGCCAACAGTAAGCATCTCGCCATTCGCAAAAGCTATAAATGCACGAATGCCGTCTTTGCCTGAAATAAGTTGTTCAATTCCCTCTGGATATACGCTTAGATTTAGATGTGTCGCTTCTTTATTTTGCACCGTCTCCAAGTTGAGCAAACAATCCGAATGCCTAATGGTCGTTTTGTCGTTAAGAATGGTGTAGCTAAGGTAAACGCCTTCGGCAATGTGCGTAAAACTCTGTAGAGTTTCGCCTGACTGTAATAGGGCGAACTCCGCTTCCGAGATTCTGAATCGAAGGTATTCAGGTGCGATTCTTAAGTTCACGGCACACTCCTTCCCATTCTGCGGGGGTATTGACGTTTAGAAGCTGTGAAATACGTGCATCAGTAGAAGGAATTGTCATCAGATTCAGGCGCTCAATAAATCTTTTGACCGAGCAAGATTTCCCAGCACGAATATCAGAAATGGTAAGAGCCAATTGCTTAAATACATTCTCGTTCGTTTTAAGGACGAATGGCATGGGTGATTCACTCATGAAGCATCCGATTTCAGAGGCCGTGTTCATCATGGATGCCAACAGTTCGGATGAAAGCAAAGGAGCGTCAATTGGTACGAACAGGACAATCTTCTGCGATATTCCGGAATTCATAAGGCGCTGCAATGTGCTGACGATACCGCCGACAGGCCCCGAGTTAGGGTAGAGATCAGGTATAACAACATCATTCCACCCCGGACGGACGAATCCGCTAAGGAGTATTTGAGTACAACCAGCATTAATTAGGGTATTCCTAGTCCGAAGAAGTAGAGATTCGCCATTGATGCATAAGGTAGCCTTATCCTGACCCATTCGAGACGATTTTCCACCGGCCAGAATCACGCCGATATATTCAGTGCTAGCAGTGAGTGTGTTCTGGTTCATCGTAGGAAATTGGGCCATGCGAGCAGAGTGCATGCCCCTGAACCCATTCACTGTCACCGTCAAGATAGTGCTCTTGCTTCCAGATGGGCGAACGGTGTTTTATTTCTTCAATTATGTAGCGACAAGCCCTGAATGATTCATCTCGATGTGGTGAGCTAACTGCGATGAGTATGCTAATTCCACCAATATCAAGGCGACCTTTGTAATGCTCGATATAAATATTGAGCTTGTCTCCCCACCTTAGCCTGGATTCATCAGCAAGTTCTTCAAAAGTCTTTAGAGTTAGTTCATCAAATACGTCGTAAGAAACCCCTTTAACGGGTTTGCCGAGGTTGTGATTGCGGACAGTGCCGATAAAAACGTCTGCTGCCCCATGCGCATCATCAGCAACAAACTTAACGGCACTTTCGGTTGATAACGGTTCTGTCGAAACGTTAAAATAATTATGGCCACTCATCTTAACCTCCACAAACAGGGGGCAATATTGCCAGCGAAGAATGCTCGGTAATCTGTTCGTCATCATTTAAAACGCGCTGCTGATTTGCCAGAGCTGATTTTGAAATGAGTTCGTCATCACAGAAGGTTGGGTTAGCCTCATGTATGGCAATTCCGATGGCCGACTTGATGCATTGAGCGCTGCTACCAAAGGGAACAGTAATCTCAAGCGTCCCTGGATAGTATTTTCTAAATGCTCCGAACATCTTTATAGACAGATTAATATGGTTGTTCACGCGCTAGCTCCTTAAAATGCCATGGGAAAGAGTTCCATAGGCGCGATGCATACAGAATCATCTTTCTCAAGATGATTCTGTCCTTCTCCAATAATGGCCCAGCAATTCATTTCCAGAAGCGGTGAAATTTTGAAAGACTGTTGGCCGTCAAGAATGGACAGATGAGTTTGACCATGATCGTCACTGTCAAGTCGCGCCTTCAGGAAGTTACGAAGATCGCCTTTTTTATCAAAGACATGTCGAAGTTCACCATAATGGAAATTTTCTTCTGGCATTCCAAGTAACTGGCGAATCAGGGGTTGTATAAAAAACCTGAGACCAACTGCCGTCGAAACCGGATTTCCCGGAAGTCCGAAGTAGTAACGTCCATCCTTCAGTACGGCAAAAAGTATGGGTTTGCCTGGTTTTATACCAACTCCATGGAAGATGATCCGTGCGCCACTCTTGACTAGAAGCTCCGGAATAAAATCCCATTTGCCCATAGAAACCGCCCCAGAACTGATTACGACTCTTGCTTTTTTAAGGACGTTGAGGGTCTCAATAAAGGCATCCTTATCATCACCAATGCTTCCGGCGTACATGGCGGGTATTCCCGCATCCTTGAACTGGCTTAGCAAGTATGGTGAATTCGAGTTATAGATCTCGCCATCATTGAGCGGGACGTGATACGCATCACTTACTTCTTTGCCCGTAGTGAAGATCTCAACTTCAGGCATATGAAATACACGTACTTCATGAATCCCTGTTGCCGCCATTGCCGCAATATGGCCTGCATGCAAGCGCGTTCCCTTTGCGGCAATGAGCTGACCTACCTTGAAATCTTCACCGATATAGCGGACGTTTTCGCCGGGTTGTAACTGTGTCTTTATCTCAATCTCGATGATTTGACCATTTTCATCCTCTAATGCATTAACCTTCTCGATAGGGACCACTGAATTAAATCCATCAGGAATTTTGGCACCGGTCATTATCTCAACTGCAAGATTTTGATCTGCCACTTTAAGAATGTCACCTGCCGCCAGACAATGGCTAACTCTGAATTTTCTGGGCGTGGTTGAGTCTATACCAACGGTTTTAATGGCATGAAGGGCAAAGCCATCCATTGCAGAATTATCGAAAGATGGAATGTTCAGCTGTGCATAAATGTCTTCGGCAACAATCAAGCCGACTGCTTCGTTTCGATTCACTCGATAGCTTGGCTGAAGTTTGGCTGCATTAGAAATGAGTTCTAATGCATCGTTGTAGCTAATCATGTTTTATGTTGTCGATTGTATTGATCAAATGTGGTATTTGCTTTTGCAAGCACTCAATGCCTTCTCGAACAGCTTTGGGGTTACCCGGGAGTGTAATAATCAACATGTTCCCAAGCACAGCGCCAATACTTCGGCTGCTCCAGCTAAAAGGTGTGAACTGTGAACCATAAAGTCGCAACTGCTCACCTATCCCAGGTATTATTCTGTTAGCCATTGCTGCAACAGTTTCAGGTGTCTTGTCACGTGGTGCTATACCCGTGCCACCTGTAGTAATGATCAAGCGTATAGAACCATCATTATTTAGTTCTTGAATTTTATTAGTTAGGTCGATAGGTTCATCAGGAATTACGTAGGTATCAGTGACCTTGGCTCCTAGACCTTCCAATAAAGATTTAGCAACGGGGGTTGCAGTATCTTCATAAATGCCTGCAGATGCTCGATCACTCAGGGTGATAATTGCAGCTACAACCCCCTTTAATGTTTGAACTGGTTCGGGATTTATTTTGGCTATAACCCAATCTGGCGCTCCGGCTGGGTTGAGCCACCTGCCAGATTTGCCTCCTGACTTTGCTAATAATCGTACGTCCTCAATCATAAGATCTGGCTCGACCATTTTGGTTAGATCCCATATGGTCAGAAGTGCAGCATTAACACCTGCTAACGCTTCCATTTCCACACCTGTTTTAGCATGTGTAGATGCTACACATGAAACCCGAATGGAAAATACGTCACTCTCAAGTTCAGTCAGAATCTGAACTTGATCCAGCCCCATCGGATGGCACAAGGGAATCATTTGGCTGGCTGATTTAGCGCCTTGGATACCAGCAATTTCTGCCAAAACCAGAACATCCCCTTTAGGAAGCGATCGATGTTTAATTTGCCAGAATGCAGCTTCTCCTACAACTATCCGTCCTTCTGCAATAGCAATTCGATTTGTGGGTGTTTTGCCACCCACATCAATCATATGGAAACCTTGGTTCATATTGTTATCCGCCTAATGCTGCTAGGTGAGGAGTTGATCCTGTTTGGTGAAAATGCAAAAGATGAGTTGGCGCTTTTTGCATGAGCAGGGCTGCGATGGTGTTCTGAAGCTCGTCACGCTGATCTCTAGTTTGAAGCAGGTGACGTAAAGGCTGACCACCATTGCCAAAGAGGCAGAGGCGCAGATCGCCCGTCGCAGTTACTCGGAGACGATTGCATGTATCACAGAAATCTTTCGAATATGGGGCGATTACGCCGATTTGCCCTCTATATGATGGGTGCTGGAATTCCTGTGCAGGACCAGCGCCGTCTTCACGAGTCTTTTCGTTCCAACCCATTTGTGTCAGTCGATCTTTTATCTCCTGCCCACGAATATGATGACGTGAGAAATACGCTTTGTTGTGGCCAGTTTCCATGAGTTCTATGAACCGGATACTAAGATCTTCCGTGCGTATCCAGTCCAGAAATTTATCAAGTTCATGATTATTCACATCGCGAAGAAGAACTGTGTTGATCTTGATCTTCTCAAAACCAGCGTCTTGAGCTTTTCTGATACCTTCGAGCACTCTATGGAGATGGTCATGACCCGTAATTTCAGCGAATCGCTCCCGGTCAAGGCTGTCTACACTGACGTTAATTGCCGAGATCCCTGCCTTTCGCCATAAGTGTGCATTTTCAGCAAGGCGGTAACCATTGGTTGTTGTTGCTACTCTATGAATCCCTGGAATAGAAGAGACGCGGGCCGCTATTTCCGCAAAGTCCTTACGAACAGTTGGCTCGCCCCCAGTGAGGCGGACTTTCCAGAGACCAAGACCTGCCATGCCTGCAACAAGATTTTCAATTTCATCAGGGCTAAGGAATCGAGAGTTTCCAGTTTTCTTATAGCCGTCAGGCAAGCAATATTTACAGCTGTAATTGCAGATGTCTGTGATGGATAGGCGCAAATAGCTAAAACTCCGGCCGTGCGGGTCAGTGAGCGTTTTCATCCTATCCTCAACTTTTAGTAGGCATTGCCTCTGATACCAGCGTATCCATGCTTTCTATTGCATAGATTGCTGTGGTTTTTTGATGGGTTGATTATGTGAGAAATCTACACGTTTGATTGGACTTATCAGGGGTAGGTTGGCTACCTCTTTGGGGGTAATTGAATTTAACCCGGTCTGCCATCGATACGAGGGCGAAATAGCCAAGATGTGTATTTGAACAAATACAGTGCTGCCGCAATCGACCAAAGAACGCCTGAGCTAATAAGTAGGATTGATACAATTTCTGTAGACAGTAGGTTCGAAGTAGCCGCAAAAAATCGAAATAAACCACTTAATGCGATAAGCGAGAACATGCCCAGTTCTACACGAGATGGAATAATTTGGCGACCCGTATGCCCCATAGCGGTTCTTGTAATCATTCCGAAAATGATCAAGCTAAGGGCGCCGACCGCTAGGGCGTGAATCGGAAGTGACCGGGCTGTAAATCCCAATGAGTTCAATCCGAAGGAAACGTATGTAATTGGTATCCAGAGATAACCCAATTGTAGAACCCAAACCATGGGATAACGAAGGCATCTCCAAGGCTTCCATCCAATCCATCGAATTAGGTTGATTCCCGCAGCGCTGAAGCAAGCGAAACAAGCCAATCTAGGGGGTAAAAACAACCAGCTAATAATGCCAAGAGCAGATGTAATTGGAACAAGAATGACAAAAAAATGAGGCTTATAGACAGAAATCCCTGGAACGCCATTCTGTGTAAACATGGGAATGACACGACCGCCCATTACAACCAATAATTGCAGAATGATCAGTAGCGCGAGTTCGATCGGATAAAGCTGGTTTGTCGGTAAATCAAGGATCAAAATGGCATAAAACCAGGCATTTAATGCGCCCATGAGCGCGACCATGCCGATAACAGTGAAGTTTTTCCATTGCTTAGCTATAAAAAGCACCCGTAAAAGTAACACAACGAGCATTGCTGCAAAGAGAATATCCGTGGAAGCCGCTAAGCTAAGGTGTCCAGTAAAAAATGAGAAGCGAGCTACGCACCAAAGCGTAAATATGAATGCTAACCGTAACCCTCCGGCGGGAAGAATTCCTGTCCAGTTATTACTGGCTGTTAGAAGAAATCCGGCTATTACAGCAAGGGCAAAACCAAATACCATCTCATGGGCATGCCAGAAGACAGGATTGGCCAACATTGGAGAGACTACTATTGGGCTCCCATATAAAAGCAAGGTCCAATATGCGATGGCGATGGATCCGAATAACGCCGCGCCTAGATAGAATGGTCGAAATCCCAGTCGCCAAATGCCAATCCCTGTGAGAGGGCGATCACGGCGTGCCTGGCTTTCCTTTATTGAGAGTAAGTTCGAAGGCCGTGAAGATTTTGTGACGTTAGCCATGATTATGTGAGCAAATGAATAACCCACTAATTCTGTAAACTAACTGAGGTTTTGGCTATACCTATTCGTTGGTACTCTAGGAGATTTTGCTCAGATTATCAGCCTATGTTGTTGGAAACAGCCCAGACAGCCGCTTCAACTCGAGATCTGAATTTGAGTTTTTTCAACAAATTACGGATGTGGACTTTAACGGTGCTATCCATGATGTCTAACTCTCTAGCGATCAGCTTGTTCGACATACCATGCGCGAGGCATTTCAAGATGCTCAGTTCACGATCTGTTAATCCGGCCTGGGATCGATTGGTGACAACAGCTTCTTGTCGTAATGCTGCAGCTAGAAGACCACTGAGTTCATGGCTGATTGCATTTTTTCCAAGCATAGATTCTTTGACTAAGCGAATCAACTCTTCGGGATCCGTATCCTTCAAGATGTAACCGTCTGATCCTGCACGGATAGCGCCAACGAGATCATCTGGATTGTTTGATACAGTCAGGATGATAATTCTTGCATCGACATCCTTGTCGCGCATTAACTGGAGGGTTTCAATCCCATTCAAGCCTTTCATGTTCAGATCTAGAAGTATTAGATCGGGATGATGTTCGAGCGCGAGTGTAATGCCTTCATCACCCGATGAGGCATCTGCAACGATCTCGAATTCAGGCTCCATGGCCAAGAGCTGTATGACACCCTTGCGAAAGAGTGGGTGATCATCAATGATCAGTGTTTTGATGGTATTTGTCATTGTTGGAAGCCTTAACTTTCGTTGCGTGATTTTTCCGGACTGAAAACCAAAAGCACCTCTGTGCCGCCCTTCGAGCTATTTCTTATAGAGATCGAGCCGCCGAGTGATTGTGTTCGGTCTTCCATGATAATAAGACCGTAGTGATTTTCTGGTGAGGTTGCATCACCAATGCCGATACCATTGTCTGAGATTTGAATAGTCACTAGGTTTGTGTCAGACAAGGTTGCAGTAATCCAAACAGCACTAGCATCTGCATGTTTTTCAATATTCGCCAGAGCTTCCCGAATTATTCTCAGAACATGAATTTCCTCGTTTGCCGACAGGGTGGTAGGGGGAAGATTGTTGTGACAGTCAATACGTAGATTGCAGCGACGACTGAACTCTTCAGTCGTTTCAATGAGAGCTGTTTGAAAGCCGCGTTCGTCGATTTTCAGACGAAATGCACTTATCAACTCGCGAAGCTCTTTGTAAGCACTTGAAAGCCCGGTTTTCAGCTCTGTCACGATTTCATGATGGTGATCAGGAGTTAGGTGACTCTTTTCCAAACGTGCAACCTGTATCCGCAGATAGCTAAGCGATTGCGCGATGGAGTCATGAAGTTCGCGTGCAATAACGGATCGTTCTTCCAATACGGCAATTCGGTGACATTCTTCCTGGTACTGCATTTTCGACAAAGCCATAGAAAGATTGCTGCCAATTGCTTCAAGAACACGCAGTTTCCAGTCTGGAAGATTTTCCGTTGCTCTGATTTTGAATGGCATTACACCCGTTATTGACCCCATATCTTTGATTGGTACAAAAATCATCTTTTGTTCATTCGGTTCCCCAATTTTTTTCAAAGATAGACTTTTGTCGAAACAATCTTCACATTCGCGCCCACCACAAAGCTCCTCAAGATCTTTCTGAGATAATTTAGATGCCATGCGATGTGCTGGATAAACGCCATGTTCTATGATGCAGATAGTGCCTGAGTTTAGGCCAAGATCTGCCTCTACATCATCTAGTAGCTGCTTTAGCGTGGCAGAAGTGATGTTTTTGTTTGCTAGTTGCAGCGCTGACTTGTACATCAGTTCAAGTGAACGATTGGATTCTGTCAGTTCTCGGGTGCGTTCATCAATTAAACACTTCTGGTTAGCGTATGTGGCCGCAATATCAGAAACCATCATATTGAATGTAACGCCGAGCTGACCGAGTTCGTCGTGATCTGTATGTTGTGCTTTAGCACTAAAATCTTTATCTCGAACTTTTCTCGCTGCTTGTAATAAATCCCTTAATGGTCTGACCACCTGATTTTTCATCATCCACATCGTGATAATACAAACTGCAAAGGTCAGAACTAGGAGCGCAATTTGAAGAGAACGAAGCAAAGCGATCTTCTGTTCTAGATCCTGCTCAATAAGAAGTACAACGGTATCGATCTGGTTTACGAACGATGGTATTGATTGTTCTAGAGCAATCAATGAGTTAGTTCTGCTGCCGCCTTGCAGGGCTAGCAGTGCTGGGGAGATAGATTGCTCCCAGGTGCTGTGGATTTGTTCGAATTCTTTTGGTAGCTGACTGTAGTCAGCAGCTCTGGAGATTACAAAAAACTCCAGAGCATCCAGTCTTTTCTCAAAATCAGCAGTCGCCTCAAGTAATTTTTTCTGCGAAGTGTCCACTTCTGCATAACTAAGCAGGCGATAACTCATCATGCGTAGCGATCCAGCAGAGTTGATGGCATTGGCCTTCCCCAGACTGTTATCTGCGATAGAAGTCGATAAAACCATTGATATGAAAGAAAGCAATGCAATCGTGCCCATTGCCAGGCCAAGTCTGGCTAGGAGCGATTCTTTTATGGAGATATTGGCTGGGGTTGAAAGCATGGTTGTTAATTAGACTCCAATTGCCTTTAGGTTTAGTGGTAATAGGGCGTACCACCATTTTGGTCGTGAACCGATAAATCTTAAAATTAACAAATAGATAAATGTCCTAATCTACTGATTCGAAGGGAATTTTCCATTATGTATCAGCTTAGGTCTATACCTCTAAGGTGGTAGAAATTGTCTACAAAGCTGTTTTTTGGGGTCTATCTATCGACTGTTGACCTTCCTATCATGCACTCAGATCAAAAGAAGAGTTATGGGAGATAGTGATGTTTTCTCGAAAGCAGTTATCAGTTGTTTCATCAAGTACCTTTGCTTTCACGATTTGTTTCGCGATCTGGATGATGTTTGCGGTTATTGGGATCCCGATTAAATCAAAACTTGGTCTAAATGAAACAGAGTTCGGTCTTCTGGCTGCTATGCCAGTACTATCCGGCTCCCTCATACGTTTACCGTTAGGGATGATGACCGACAAATTTGGCGGTCGAATTGTCTTCTTTATTCTGATGCTGGCTTGCGTGGTACCTATCTGGTTCATAGGCGATGCCACTGAATATTGGCAATTCCTGGTTCTGGGTCTGTTTGTGGGTTTAGCTGGAGGTTCATTCTCAGTTGGTATTGCCTATGTTGCACGCTGGTTCGACAAAAAGAACCAAGGACTTGCGATGGGAATTTTTGGGGCAGGCAACTCGGGGGCAGCAGTAACCAAGTTTGTTGCACCGGCAATTGTTCTTGCTTTCGGCTGGACGATGGTGCCAAGAGTTTACGCGGTAGCGATGCTGGTCACTGCCCTAGTTTTTTGGATGTTCAGTTTTACAGATAAGAGCCACAGTGTCCACAGCAGTGTCACAGTTTCTGATCAACTCAAAGCACTTAAAGATCCACGTGTTTGGAAATACTGCCAGTATTACTCGATAGTTTTTGGTGGCTATGTTGGCTTAGCTCTCTGGATGACTAAGTATTACGTATCAGAATATGGTTTCAACCTCCAAACAGCAGCCTTACTTGCAGCCTGTTTTTCGCTGCCGGGTGGAGTGCTTCGTGCTGTTGGCGGGTGGTTATCAGATAAATATGGGGCTCATTCCGTAACCTGGTGGGTATTGTGGGTGAGTTGGATCTGCCTGTTCATTATGTCTTATCCACAAACTGATTTCACGATCCAAACAGTTAATGGACCAGAAAGCTTTCATATAGGCCTAACACCAACAGTGTTTACAGTTTTGCTGTTCGTCATTGGTGTTGCATGGGCTTTTGGAAAAGCTTCAGTATTTAAATACATCTCTGATGACTATCCAGAAAACATTGGAGTCATTTCAGGAATAGTTGGTTTGGTAGGCGGCCTAGGTGGATTCATTCTTCCAATTATGTTTGGCGCTCTCGTTGATCTTACAGGGGTTCGTTCATCGTCATTCATGCTTTTGTACGGTGTTGTGTGGGTTTCGCTGATCTGGATGTACTTGACTGAAGTACGAAGTTCATCAGTGCTCGAACACAAGCCTAGTTCAAAGCCTAAGAAATAAATCAATCGCAACATCATTCGGAGAATGTCATGGCAAAAGTGCTGACTAAATGGTTACCAGAGGAAAAGGGATTCTGGGATAAGGAAGGCAAATCCGTTGCCAGACGAAATCTCTGGATTTCAATCCCATGTTTGTTGCTTGCATTCGCTGTTTGGATGGTTTGGAGTGTCGTTGTTGTAAACCTACCCAATATCGGATTCAAGTTCGACACTGATCAATTATTCTGGCTAGCAGCATTGCCGGGTCTATCTGGTGCTACGTTAAGAATCTTTTACTCTTTTATGGTCCCTATCTTTGGTGGCCGCCGTTGGACTGCAATTTCAACTGCATCTTTGTTGCTGCCAGCAATTGGCATCGGGTTTGCTGTTCAAGATACTTCAACGCCGTACATGACGTTCTTAATCCTTGCCTTGCTCTGTGGTTTTGGCGGTGGCAATTTTGCCTCAAGCATGTCAAATATCAGCTTCTTCTTCCCCAAAGCTCAAAAGGGCGGGGCTCTTGGTCTTAATGCAGGTTTGGGTAATTTGGGTGTTTCTGTCGTCCAGTTTGTTGTGCCTATTGTTATTACTGCAGGCATTTTTGGTGCACTCGGTGGTGATCCACAAACGTGGGTGAAGGGCGCAGCTACTAAACAAATGTGGTTACAGAATGCCGGTTTCATCTGGGTACCGTTTATTGCATTGTCAACAGTTGCTGCCTGGTTCGGCATGAATGATATTGCCAGTGCCAAGGCCTCTTTTGCCGATCAAGCCGTAATTTTTTCACGCAAGCACAACTGGTTGATGTGTTGGCTCTACCTAGGCACTTTTGGCTCGTTTATTGGATATTCGGCTGGCTTTCCACTTCTTACAAAAACCCAGTTCCCGGATGTTAACCCCGTTCAATATGCATTCCTCGGGCCGCTAGTTGGTGCAGTCTCGCGCGTGATTGGTGGTTGGATATCGGACAAACTAGGCGGTGCTGTTGTTACATTCTGGACATTCATACTGATGATCGGTGCTGTATTTGGTGTCATTCAATTCGCACCATCTGCAACTAGTGCAGGCAGCTTCTGGGGTTTCTTTGCCATGTTCATGTTGCTTTTCATGGGTACTGGTGTCGGTAACGCGTCTACCTTCCGCATGATTCCAGTGATCTTCATGACCGAGCGTCAAAAGGAAGCAGCAGGCAAGGGTAAACAGGCAGAGGCCGATGCGATTATCGCTGGCAATAAAGAAGCTGCTGCAGTTCTTGGTTTTTCATCGGCCATCGCTGCCTACGGCGCTTTCTTCATACCAAAGTTATTTGGTACATCTATCGCTGCTACTGGGAGTGCAGAAACAGCGTTATATGGATTTATTGCCTTTTATGTGAGCTGCATCGTCATTACTTGGTTGTTCTATTCACGTCGCAACGCAGCCATGCCTTGCTGATTAATTTTTTTGGTTAACCGTCCGTACACAACCGTACTTAAGGAATCATCATGAGTCATTTTATTGATCGACTGAAATTTCTCAGCGCAGATAAAACCACCTTCTCTGAAGGACATGGTCAGACTACGACTGAAAATCGTTCTTGGGAAGATGCATATCGTAAACGTTGGCAACACGACAAAATTGTTCGCTCAACACACGGTACAAACTGCACTGGTTCTTGTTCTTGGAAGATCTATGTGAAGGGTGGCATTGTCACTTGGGAAACACAGCAGACAGATTACCCGCGTACTCGTCCGGACATGCCGAACCATGAACCAAGAGGATGTGCACGAGGGGCTTCTTACTCCTGGTATCTCTATAGTGCCAATCGCGTTAAGCATCCAATGGTGCGCGCTTCCTTGCTTAAAGCATGGCGAAACCATCGTAAAACATTGTCACCGGTTGCTTCTTGGGAAGCCGTAGTCAGCGACCCTAAAACAGTCAAGAAATATCAGGGTGAACGTGGTAAGGGTGGTTTCCTGCGTACTTCATGGGATGAAGTAAACGACATGGTAGCGGCTGCTAATATTTATACCGCCGCTAAGCATGGTCCAGACCGGATTATCGGGTTCTCACCGATACCTGCTATGTCTATGGTTAGTTATGCCGCCGGTAGCCGCTATCTATCGTTGATTGGCGGCGTCTGCATGAGCTTCTATGACTGGTACTGCGATCTACCGCCTGCCAGTCCTCAGACTTGGGGTGAGCAGACAGACGTTCCGGAATCAGCAGATTGGTACAACTCAACATACATCATGATGTGGGGCTCGAATGTGCCGCAAACACGAACACCTGACGCTCACTTTATGGCGGAAGTCCGCTATAAAGGTGCCAAGGTTGTATCAGTGTTTCCAGACTATTCGGAGGGTGCTAAGTTTGGTGACATGTGGCTTCATCCGAAACAAGGTACAGATGCTGCGCTGGCGATGGCTATGGGCCATGTAATCCTCAAAGAGTTCCACGTTGCAGGTAAGAGTGAATACTTTGATCAGTATTGCCGTCAGTACACTGATATGCCGAACCTGGTGTGTCTGGTAGAGAAGGATGGTGCCTATGTTCCAGATCGTTATCTGCGTGCGGCAGATCTGATCGGTGCTCTTGGTGAAAACAATAACCCTGACTGGAAAACTCTTGTAATTGATGAAAACACGGAGGCGCTTACAGTTCCCGTGGGCTCTATTGGATTCCGCTGGGGCCAGGACAAAGACGGTCAGCCTACTGCCGACAAGGGTAAGTGGAATCTTAAAGAAGAAACAAGTGATGGGAATAAGATAAAGCCGCGCTTATCACTCGTAAAACAGCACGATGCCGTGGTCGAAGCAGCATTTCCGTATTTTGGTAACATTGAACATGAACACTTCAACAGTACTTCACATAATGATGTCCTGAAGAGAAATGTCCCGGTACGTAAGATTCAAACAGCTAACGGCGAAATGTTGGTTGCAACCGTTTACGATCTTTACGTTGCAAACTATGGCGTTGATCAGGGGTTAGGTGGCCCTAATGTGGCCGCCAGTTTTGATGACGATGTGCCTTACACGCCAGCATGGCAGGAAAAGATTACGGGTGTACCGCGTGACCAGGTTACGCAAGTAGCACGCGAGTTTGCTGAAAACGCCCATAAGACGCATGGTAAGTCTATGGTGATTATCGGCGCCGCCATGAATCACTGGTACCACATGGACATGAATTACCGGTCTATTATGAATATGCTGATCATGTGTGGTTGTATTGGTCAGTCGGGTGGCGGTTGGGCTCATTATGTAGGCCAGGAGAAGCTCCGTCCACAAACGGGCTGGACTGCATTAGCCTTTGGGTTGGATTGGAACCGTCCTCCGCGTCATATGAACAGTACCTCGTTCTTCTACGCGCATACCGACCAGTGGCGTTATGAAACACTTCGTGTAGCCGATATCCTGTCACCCCTTGCTGATAAATCGAAATACAGCGGTAGCTTGATTGACTTCAATACCCGTTCTGAACGGATGGGTTGGCTGCCGTCTGCGCCTCAGCTAGAGCGTAATCCGCTGGAACTGACACGCGAGGCAATTGCTAAGGGTATTGATCCGAAGGATTATGTTGTTAATCAACTGAAGACCGGAGAACTCAAATTTTCCTGTGAAGATCCGGATAATCCTAAGAACTTCCCGCGCAATATGTTTGTCTGGCGTTCGAACCTGCTGGGTTCTTCAGGCAAAGGCCATGAATACTTCCTTAAACATTTGCTGGGTACAACCAACGGTGTTCAAGGTAAGGACTTGGGTCATAGCGGTGAAGTGAAGCCGGAAGAAGTGATTTGGCACGAGGAGGCACCGGAAGGCAAGCTTGATTTACTGGTGACATTGGACTTCCGTATGTCTACTACCTGTCTGTATTCCGATATCGTTCTGCCTACTGCAACCTGGTATGAGAAAAACGATCTTAATACTTCGGATATGCATCCGTTCATTCATCCGCTTTCCAAAGCGGTTGATCCGGCTTGGGAAGCACGTAGTGACTGGGATATTTACAAGGGCTTTGCCAAGCGTTTCTCTGAACTTTCGGACGGCTATCTTGGTGTGGAAAAAGACCTGGTGGCTGTGCCGATCTTGCACGATACAGCAGGAGAGATTGCTCAGCCTTATGACGTTAAAGACTGGAAAAAGGGCGAGTGTGAAGCGATTCCAGGCAAAACAATGCCTAATTTTGTCGTAGTTGAGCGTAACTACAGTGAAATCCATGACAAATTTACCTCTTTAGGTCCTCTGCTCGATAAATTAGGTAATGGCGGTAAGGGTATCAACTGGAACACTGAGCACGAAGTCAAACTGCTTGGTGATTTGAATTATAAGGTTCGAAAAGAAGGTGTCGCGAAGGGTCGCCCTAATATTGATAGCGACATCGACGCAACTGAAGTCATTCTGACACTGGCACCTGAAACGAATGGTGAAGTTGCTGTTAAGGCTTGGAAAGCACTTTCAGAATTTACGGGGATAGATCACCGTCATCTGGCACTGACCCGTGAGGATGAAAAGATCCGTTATCGTGATGTACAGGCACAACCGCGCAAGATTATCTCGAGTCCGACCTGGAGCGGTATTGAGTCTGAACACGTGAGTTATAACGCCGGATATACCAATGTTCATGAGCTCATCCCATGGCGTACTCTAACTGGCCGTCAGCAGTTGTATCAGGATCACGAATGGATGCGTGCATTCGGTGAAGGTTTCTGTTCGTATCGTCCACCAGTCGATCTTCGTAGTCATCAGAGTGTGATGAATGCAAAGCCTAATGGTAACAAGGAGATCGCACTCAATTTCATTACGCCGCACCAGAAGTGGGGTATTCATAGTACCTACACAGATAACCTCATTATGCTGACTCTGTCACGTGGGGGGCCGATAGTCTGGATTTCGGAAATTGATGCAGCGAAGGTCGGCATTGAAGATAACGACTGGGTTGAAGCATTCAATAGCAATGGTGCACTTTGTGCTCGTGCTGTAGTGAGCCAACGCGTTCCGGAAGGGATGATGATGATGTATCACGCCCAGGAAAAGATCGTAAACGTACCTGGCTCTGAGATAACTCATACCCGGGGTGGTATTCATAACTCTGTAACTCGTGCAGTGCTCAAACCGACACACATGATCGGTGGATACGCGCAATTGAGCTATGGCTTCAACTATTACGGCACAGTTGGCTCGAATCGAGATGAATTCGTGGTTCTGCGCAAGATGAACAAGGTGGACTGGATGGATGGTCCTGCACAACCGGCGATGGAGGCCTGATCATGAAAGTACGTGCTCAAATTGGGATGGTGCTCAATCTCGACAAATGTATTGGCTGCCATACCTGTTCCGTAACCTGTAAAAATGTATGGACGACCCGTGAGGGTGTGGAATACGCATGGTTTAACAATGTGGAAACCAAACCTGGCGTAGGTTTTCCGCATAATTGGGAAGACCAGAAACAGTGGAATGGTGGTTGGGAGCGTAAATCAAACGGCAAAATTCAATTGAAGATGGGATCAAAGATGAAGATCCTGTCGAAAATTTTTGCCAACCCAGACCTGCCACAGATTGATGACTATTACGAGCCATTTACATTTGATTATGAGCATCTACAAAATGCCCCATTGTCAAAAGCTGCTCCAGTTGCGCGTCCACGTTCGCTGATTACTGGCGAACGGATGGAAAAAATCACCGGCGGCCCTAACTGGGAAGAAATTCTTGGTACGGAGTTCAGTAAGCGCTCCAAGGATTACAACTTCGAAGATGTCCAAAAGGATATGTACGGACAATTCGAAAACACCTTCATGATGTATCTTCCACGCCTATGCGAACATTGCCTTAATCCGGCTTGTGTTGCTGCTTGCCCTGCCGGTTCGATTTATAAGCGTGAAGAAGATGGTGTTGTCCTGATTGACCAGGACAAATGTCGAGGCTGGCGGATGTGTGTATCAGCATGTCCGTACAAGAAAATCTATTACAACTGGAAGAGTGGCAAATCCGAGAAATGTATTCTTTGCTATCCACGTCTGGAAGCCGGGCAGCCAACGGTCTGTTCAGAAACCTGTGTGGGGCGTATTCGTTACCTAGGTGTATTGCTTTATGATGCGGATCGCATTGAAGAAGCTGCTTCGGTAGAAAACGAGCAGGATCTGTATCAATCCCAACTAGACATGTTCTTGGATCCAAACGATCCAGAAGTTCGTGCAGCTGCACTACGTGACGGTGTCCCGCAAGCCTGGATTGATTCTGCTGCCCAATCGCCGGTTTACAAGATGGCGATTGATTGGAAGATTGCTTTTCCTCTGCACCCGGAGTACCGGACGCTACCGATGGTTTGGTACGTGCCACCCCTATCTCCTATTAATTCAGCGATGGAGAAGGGACAGATGGCTATGAAGGGTGTGCTTCCGGATATTGAGTCTTTGCGAATACCGGTTAAATACCTAGCCAATTTGCTAACGGCGGGTGACGAAAAGCCAGTTCATAGTGCTTTAAATCGCATGTTGGGCATGCGTCGCTTTATGCGGGACCGTCATGTTGATAAATTTGAAAATCAAGCAGTTCTTGATCAAGCTGGTCTAACGCTTCATGAAGTTGAAGATATGTACCGTTATCTGGCAATTGCAAATTATGAAGATCGATTTGTAATCCCGACTACACATCGTGAATATGCTGAAAATGCATTCGATATGAAGGGTTCTTGTGGGTTCTCATTCGGAAATGGTTGCTCTGATGGCGATTCTGAAACCAGCCTTTTCGGACGCAAGAATGGCGAACGCGTTATTCCAATTCATGAGGAAAAATGATGCAAACACGTTCACTCAAGGCAATTGCGCTGATGCTTCATTATCCGGATCAGGACTTGCTCGATCACCTGACCGACCTTCAACTAATTACCGATGCAGAAGACGGATTTAAACCGACAAGGCTTGACTCACTTTATCAGCATCTTGGTAGTGCGGATTTATATCTGTTAGAAGAGAACTATGTCGCACTTTTTGATCGAGGTCGTGGCACATCGCTTTATCTTTTCGAGCATGTTCATGGGGAATCCCGTGATCGTGGTCAGGCCATGGTTGATCTGTTGACGATGTATGGAGAGTCTGGATTTGATCTGTCGACCACAGAATTGCCAGATTACCTCCCGGCTTTTCTTGAATACCTCTCTCTGTTGCCAGCTGATAAAGCAAAGCAACTCCTTGTGGAGGTAACGCATCTCGTTAGAAATATTGGCATTAATCTGGCAAAGCGCGGCAGCCATTATTACTTGTTGTGCTCGGCCTTACTTGAATTGGCTGGTGAAGAGCCGATTGACATCGAGTTTGTCCCGATGGACTTCAGTACGGAGCAGGAAGATTACGACAAACTAGATAAAACCTGGGCAGAAGAACCTGTGACTTTTGGCGGGGGCTGTTCTACACCAGCCTACGATGGCAAAACGGGGGAAGCGGTCATTCAATTTATGCCGAATGATTCTGCACAAAAAGTATCGACCACCCAAACACTGGGAGCATAACCATGAACTATCTTGATAACCTATTGTTTGATATCTACCCTTACGTAGCATTAGTAGTTTTTTTGCTGGGTAGTTTGATTCGCTATGACAGGGATCAGTACACATGGAAGGCTGATTCATCGCAACTCTTGCGTCGTGGGCAGCTCCGTCTGGGTAGTAACCTGTTTCATATCGGCATTATTGGCCTATTTTTTGGCCACTTTGCGGGTCTACTAACTCCTAAAGACCTTTACCATGCTTTAGGCCTAACGACTGAGAACAAACAGTTGCTGGCAATGGTAGCTGGAGGCATCATGGGAGGCATGGCACTTGTAGGCGTTATTTTGCTATTGCAACGTAGACTTTCTGATTCAAGAATTAGAAAAACCTGTACCGGGATGGATATTTTCATCCTTGTTTGGATCCTCATAACCTTGGTGTTAGGGCTGATTACGATTCCTGTCTCTGCGGGACATATGGATGGGAGCGTAATGATTCTGCTTGCTAATTGGGCTCAATCACTAGTTACCTTCCAACCTGGCGCTGCTCAATATCTGGCAACGGTATCTTGGTCTTACAAGATTCATCTGGTCTTCGGTATGACGCTGTTCGTTTTATTTCCATTTACACGACTCGTACATGTCTGGAGTGGTTTTGGCTCAGTAGCCTATCTGTTCCGACCACATCAAGTTGTCCGTAAGAAAGCACGGTAAACAGAAAGTAGCAAAGCACTTATCTTTATATCAAACTTGTTTTTGTTGAATAGCTAATGTGTGTGGATTTCATATGATCAGCATGCAAAGTAAAAATACTGCTATACATAAATAGTTAAGGTTTTTTTTGGAGATAAGTGCTTTTCTTATAAGCATGAAAGTTGTTGACTACCTAGACTTAAAACAAGCTCATGTTGGGCTTGTCGCCATTAGTTATGTTTTATTTAACTTGCGAGCGTTATTAGCAATATGCGGTGTCTATCATCCATCGCGCTCGTTTCGTTTTACTGTACATGCTGTGGATACATTGCTTCTCGTTTGTGGTATTGGCCTAGCTTGGATGCTTTATTTAAACCCGATTGAAATAACTTGGCTTGGCGCAAAGATAACTGGATTATTTCTATATATAGCTCTAGGCTCATTTGCTCTTAAGAATAGCAAAAGCTTGAGGTTGAGAATTACCACATTTGTACTCTCACAGATTGTATTTGGTTACATTGTTATGGTGGCTGTTAATAAATCTGCAGTTCCATTTGTTAGCTGAAAGTTAGCTTTTAGGTCCAATTTTGGTTGATGTAAGCAAAAAAACGATATTGATCTGTGATTAGGCACTAGGTGTTTTTTTATGCAACCATTTCAGGTACCTCTATTAATTTCCAGCAATACATCTAAAGAGGTATATACCATGTGTTAAAAATGCATCAAGCTTAAATCGAGGCGAACATCCAATCGTCGACATCTTATGCTGAGGCAACCATGATTACTGATCGCATCGACGCTATAACCAAAATCCCGGCTGAATACCAACATGCAAAATTGCCGGCACCTAGAAGTGTAAAGATTGAAATATCTCCCCGGTGTAATTATCGATGCGGGTTTTGTGCTTTACGTAATAGAGAAGTCCAACCCAAATGGGATATGAACTTTGATTTATTCAAAAGAATCACGCGCGAAATGCGCGAAGCTGGAGTTGAAGAAATCGGCGTCTTCTATCTGGGCGAATCTTTCATGGCGCCAAACCTTTTAGTCGATTGTGTTCGCTATCTGAAGCGAGATTTAGCGATGCCTTATGTGTTCCTAACCTCTAATGGTTCCATGGCCTTTCCTGAAGCTGTTGAAGCCTGCATGGAAGCAGGGCTTGATTCGCTTAAGTGGTCATGTAATGCAGCTAATGAAGCTCAGTTTGAGGAGATAATGGGTGTTTCCAAAAAACTTTTTCACACTTCGTATGAAAATATTCGAAGTGCTTGGGAGATTCGTGAGCGAGGTGGGTTCAAGACAGGATTATATGCATCTTCCATTCACTATGATGGCGAACAATTAAAGATGATGGAAGATCTAATTAAGGAAAAAGTTACGCCTTATGTAGATCAGCATTATTGGTTGCCACTATATTCCATGGGCGCTTTTGCAACTATTCGTGAAGAAGAGCTAGGATATAAACCTACAGCAGGAAATCAGGGCCGCCTGGAAAATCTTCGTGAACCATTGCCCTGTTGGTCTGCATTTACTGAAGGTCATGTAACAGCGGAGGGGAGACTTTCTGCATGCTGCTTTGATGCAACTGCTAACTGGACCATGGGTGACCTTAATAGCACATCCTTTATGGATGCCTGGAACTCACCTGAGTTTGTGAAACTACGTGAAGCTCATTTAAAACGAGATGTAACAGGAACTGTCTGTGAAAAATGTATTGCTTACTAATTTACTAACGGAATGATCTGAAATGGGTTCCTGGGGTTGCCCACACGAAATAGATAGAGTGTGCAGCAAAGTGAAGCAATCCCCTTGCGATCCAGGGATGAAGGGTTGTGTGCTAGCAGGGCGGTATTTTTTTACAGATAGTGACGAAAAGAATAGACGGTTACGTGTGAAGAAAGAGCGCGAAACTACTTCAGGTGGAATGCTGGATGCAGTTAAGTAGAAAAAAATAAGATCAATGTTTCATCGGTTAAGCTTTTCCATAACCGGATTTAACCTGATAAAGGATAACTGCCACAAATAACAGAATTGCAATTGCGTTACCCTCAGCCCCTATTACCCTTAAAGGTACATTATCCAGAAATCCGCCTGTAATTCGTAGACAGATACTGACATGAAGGGTTACAAGAGGTAGATAAAAGGCAGAACTGTAAGGAATCTTAACCCGCATAACGGCAGGGAAGATAATAGGCGCATGGCCTATCACCATTGACATAACAAATCCGAGCAGGATTGCGTGAAGAGCAGCGTCTCTGAATAATGCACCGGGTTCCAATGCCTTGTTCATAAAAAGCAATCCGCCTATGAAAAGCCAACCATATCCTAAAAGAAGGCATGTAGCGACAAAGCGGGTCAATCCAGATTTACGAATGGTAGTGCGGGCAATATCAAACTGTATGAGCCACAAAGCTAATCCAGTTAGCCCCGCGCCCATGAATACACTTCCTGCATCAGTTCTCATGCTTGAGGTTACTATGCCGATCAGTGTTACACTCAGCAGGAAGGCGAATATTTTGTTAGCTTTTGGTTTGGGCGGCAAAAACCGAGTCAACTCGAGGCGTTCACCGGCAATAGTTAAAACAAGAAAACCGATGCCGTAAGGAATCGCTAGCAAATGATATTCTGTCAGCAGCCATAGTGTATTACCCGACATCCAGCAAAGTGCACCAATAAACAACGTCAATGTGTACAGAACGCGCTGCTGCAAATATATCTTAAAACTTGCAATGCAAAGTATTATGCCGCTGCATGTAAAAAGTGCTGAAGGCCATTCGATAGGTGATTGAAGGATCATTGCCAATCCACCAAGCCCGCTAAGAAGTGGCGCAAGATATACCCATGGTTTGTTCAAGGCTACGGCTCTTTCAAGACAGATAACCGTACCAAAAAAAGCCGACAGCATGAATGCACCGTGATTTCCTACCTGCGAGCTGAATACCGTTGGTGTGGAAATGCCAAGCCGCATTAATCCCCCAAATATTCCGACGATCATGGCAATCATGGCCATTGCCAGGATGGGAATTCTATATCTCGGTGTAATGTTGATCACTGGTCACCAGCCGAAGTGTTTTCGAGCTGTTTCAGACATCATGGAAGGATCCCAAAGTGGATTAAATGTGAGTTCAACATTGACTGTCGTCACATCGGGGAGCGCTTGACTAATAGCTTGTTCAATATCATTAATTAGTAAATCGCCCATGGGGCATGCGGCAGATGTCATGGTCATCAGAATATGAACATCATATTTAGTGACTGTGATTTTGTAGATTAAACCAAGTTCAACGACATTGATTCCCGCTTCCGGATCAATCACATTACATAAACATGACCATAATTCGTCCATCAGGTTGTCATTCATTCTTGGTGCCCGTTATTATGATTAACATTTATTTCTAGCTGTTACGCAACGATATCAGGCAAGCAGATTTTCTGATCAACACTGAACTGATAATCCTTGAAGATATGCTCTGCACTCAACTTTTGATAACTTCCATCTGCTAGGAGATGAGTCGTATCCTTCAAACGGTAGGTATATTGGCCACAGGTCCAGCAATTCATATTGCTCATGTGGGTGCACAGACAGGTTTTATCTTTCACCGAAATATTCTTGCCATCTGGGTGTATCGCTATTTCACGATTGTACGACGTGATATAAGAACAATTACCGCTTCCATCCAACAGATACCCATAGGACTCACAGCCCGGTCTGATCCCCGAACCAATCGCCGGTGAGCTCTTCAACATACGCATCGGATAGCCGGTCGGTGAAATGTTATTGACCTCGATATCATCCTCGCTGGCCTTAAAGTATTCTTGCTTCACTTTATAGGGTAGCCCACATTCGTCAGCAACCGTAAAGCGTGTGGCAACCTGAACAGCTGATGCACCATTTTCCAAGAACGAAACAGCATCGCTACCTGTAAATACGCCGCCCGCAGCTACCACGGGGATCTCCAGGTGTTCTGTTTTCAGGTATTGAACAATTTCTGCTACGATGGTGGCCAGGTCATATTGCGCCCAATCAGGACCGAAACCCAGATGGCCACCCGCCAGAGGGCCTTCGACCACAACGTAATCCGGCAGTCGGTTGAGCTTGGAATTTTTACGCAGAAAGATCTGTAGCGCACGCACCGAGGAAACGATAATGCCCAGCTTCGCATCGCGGAATCTAGGATGATCTTCAATGAGGCCAAACGAACCCAAATGCAAACCGGCGCTCAGTGTAATGCCGTCAATGCCTGCATCCAAAGCTGAAGCCATCCGCACACGCAAGGTCTCACGCGGGGCGTTCATTGTGAGCTTTTCCATACAATTTACAAAGATCAGGCCTTCTCCACGCTTCGATTCCATGGTGGCTGCTACATGCAGCTTGGTTGCTTCGGCCACCAGCCCTATATCAAACTGAACTATGGATTTATCGGAATTCGGAATATTCAGCTTATAAAACTTGGTCTTGTCTTTGACATAAGTTGTCTTGAAACGCTTGTCACAGACATCAGGCGCCATGGCATCTGATATATGGCCAATGCCACCCAAACGTGCCGTCTCGATTGCCAATTGAGCGGTAGAGATGTCAACACCCATCCCGCCTACGATAATTGGGACAATCTCTTTTTTTCCGAACTTTAGTCGGAAATCATCAACGCATTTCATACAAGCCTCATTTGGAAATCTATCTATAGCCTCTACCTTGTATTTGAATCGATTTTGGATCCTTTGTGTCTACCCATTAGTGTGTATTTTACGAGATAAGATTAATGATCATAATCACCATTCCTACCATTAAAAAATTCAATGACCAACCCCTGAGGGTTCTTAATGGATTGTTCTATGTTAGTAAATCGTATTTACTCAATAAAATTGTGCTCTGGTGAAGTAAGAACATGGAAGTATCTTGGGGAAGGATCTGGTGGAAGAGTTTGGTGGTGCGACAGTGCTACCGGCTCTGTTTTCCATGAGGATTCTATTCTTTATGCGTGGGAAATAATCGGCGAATTTAACCAAATCCCAATGGGAAGAGGAACACATAAAGATGGCTGTTGAATTTTGTAGCAGGTTGTTAGACGATCTGCCTGATGCCTTGATTGTTGCGGATCTAAAGGGCAATATTCAAGTGTGGAATAAGCGGGCAGAGGTTGTGTTCAAAATCACTAAAGCTGATGCTCTTGAACAAAACTTGGATATCATTATCCCCGAGCATTTACGAAATGCACATTGGGCTGGCTTTCATAGGGCTATATCTGCAGACAACACTCGATTTCATGGCGCACCTGTACGCACTAAAGCGTTGCTAGGAGATGGCTCGACTGCGTTTATGGATATGGCTTTTTCATTAACGCACGACGAATGCGGCCATTTGGTAGGTGTGAGTGCAATAGCGAGGCCGGTTGTATCTGCGATTTAGTGATTTTTTCCATCAATGCGCGGTTTCAGAAGCATCGGAATGTAACGGTATCCAATGATTGAAAATGAAACTAGCCAGCACAAAGCTGAAATATAGAGACTTTCCGTATAGAGGTGGGGTGCAAAAACGGGTAATAGGATACGAAATATTAACGCCAGAAGCATTAAATAAATACACAATTTGTCTATTGGCTTAAATGATACCTTGCGGCCTGTATGTCCGTTGCTTATGCGTATAACCATAGCTGGCGCAATAAGTCCAATAGTTCCTAACGTGAATAGATGTGTTGCTACAGAAGAACTCCAGTTTTCTTGAAATGAAATTATTCCTTGCAGAAGCAAATTTGCCACGATCGCTAGGTAACCCAGATACATAACACCCACATCAATGCGTCTTAAGGCTTTTAAGGGGTACCAGTAGAACCATCGTATTAACATCAGACAAGCTGCTAGAAGACAAAGTGCACTCTGAAGATCTGTTCGCATGCCAAATGCAAAAATCAGTATGAAACCAAGTGTTTTGATAGAGTGGTCGATCCATATAACACGCGGGAGCGTTACCCCTGCGGTACCTTTCATGAATGCTTCCATCGTTCGTTCCAGCATCAGCAAAAAGCAAAGACGGAATAATGCAAGTGAAATACTGATACCAATAGCGGGGTCGCCTTCTTTGGTTAATAGCGTAAGTTTTGCAACTACAAATAGGGGCAATGCTAGGATGAAGTAAACATTATCCTTATATGTATCGTTAGCGTAATTTCTGATCATGTCTATTTCTAGAACCATTGTGATCAATACGATAAAGGGTGTGGCCATAGCGTAGACAATGCCTTGTGGCCAGTCGCCACCGAATCCCATAGCTAGTCGTTCAAGTGTCCAAAATGTGATGAGAATAAAGAGCGTTAGCCCATGTCGTCCTCGTATGCCAACCCAGTTTTTGGTTGCGGTTAGCAGGAAGCCACCTAAAAGTGCCCATCCAAACCCAAAGAACATTTCATGGATGTGCCAATGATATGGACTGATAAATGGGCTGAAGGTTAGATTGAGCGATTCAAAAGCGCTGCTATATACAGTCACCCAAAACATTGGAAGCAATGCTCCACTTACGCAGGCAGCGATAAAAAATGGGCGAAATCCAACCAGCCAAACCGGTGCAGCAAATATCGACTTATAGTTATTGTGCGTAATCATAGTGTAGGCAAAAGTAAGTCTACAGATTCTGCTTCCGTATCCATTTCTCGATAAGTTCATTGAGTTCTTGAGCACGCAATCCTGGCATGATAGGTTCTCCGACAACAACGCGAATCACGCCTGGGCCTTTGACTGAAGAACCCTTAGGCCATATCTTGCCGGCATTGTGAGCAACGGGAATCACGGGTGCATTGCATTTGCTGGCAAGATAGGCTCCACCAATTTGGAATGGTAATAGGCTTTCAGGTTCTGAACGTGTTCCTTCCGGGAACACCACTACGGAAATGCCGTTTGAAAGTCTATCAATCCCTTGTTCTGTTACTTGCTTAAGCGCCTTTTTCGATGCATCTCTATTGATGGCAATCATTTTTACTGAGGCAAGTCCCCAGCCGAAGAAAGGAACCTTCAACAGTTCTTCCTTTAAAACAAAGACGCATGGGTAGAAAAGGGTTTGCAAGCCGACTGTTTCCCAGGCTGATTGATGATTGGATATAACGATGCAAGCTTCATTCGGAATATTTTCGGATCCAATCACTTCAATTCGGATTCCCAAAATATAGCGCTCAAAAAATGTAAAGCAGCGCCGCCAACATTTTACTAGCCAGAATCGAGTTTTTAATGGCAGGATAAATCCAGCCAATCCCAGTGTCAGACCAAATGGGATTGTGACTATCACAACCGCGCTGTCAAAAAGTAGATTTCGTGTTTTGCGAACGATTATCGAGTGCATCAATGGCCTTCAGTAGATTACTAAGAGCTAATAATGATTTGGGGATTTCCATACTATCAATAGTATTTTTTGCTATTAAACCGAGTTCAGTGTTGCCTTCAATCAAGAGTCTGCGGTTAAAAAACAACGTATCCGGATCTTCCTGTCGGATAGCAAGTCGGTAAAAGTCAGAAAGGGTAGAACTAATCGTCAAGTCAGCTTGTTCTGGCTTGATAATTGGGACAAATCGTGAATTACTTAAAGTAAAATACAATTTGACACCTACATCTTCAACATGAATGACAATGGTCTTGTCGCTCAAGGCAGATAAAGACTGATCATCGATCAATTGCCTCAATGCCTTATTGAGCACCTTTACCAGAATCAACGATGGCGGCCAAGTTGGAAGTTTCGATAAAATGCTGACGGCAATGCCTTTTAGACCTATAGACTGGATCATCCTGATTCCTTAGCATACTGGTGCATTCCTGGTTTTCCATGCCAGTAACCATTACAGTGTTTATCAAGTGATAAACTCTTAAGAATTTGTTTGGCACTAGAATTGTCTATGTCCCCATCGAGAAGTTTGCGGTAGATCGAAATAATTTCAAATGTGCCGTTGGGTTGCGGACTGATCCGTAAAATATCAACACCCATTGACCTGATATCATCGATTTCTTCAACTAGGCAGTGAACACTAGAGGATTGTGTCTGAATACCATTGAGTGTCAGGAAATCCTGGCTTTCGCGAGTTTTAAGTTTTAGTCCTGCAGGATGCTCTAGGCATTTAAATTGGCAGTCATCTTTTGGTAAATCATAATATCGTGCAGTAAAGCAGCGGGAAGATAAAGCTAGAGGCAGTCGGCCATAGGCAAATATTTCAGTTTCGATCTCACATGATTTTCCGGCCAGCAGAGTTCTAATCTGTGATCCCGACATTTCAACCTGTGGAATCCATCGAAAAGCACCGAGATTCACCAATAGATCAATTGTTTTGGTGTTGTATATGTTTACGTGCGTTCCAGCGACAAACGGTCTGTCTTCGGATAGGCTAACAGCTGCCATGTCGTTAGCTTCTATTGCAAATATCTCATTGCCAGTTAATTTTCCCAATCGTTTAAGGTCTGATTCCGATTCAAGCAACGCCTGGGACGAAAGTACTACCTCTTTACCTTCAGAACCAAGCATTGCAGCAATGTCTAGCCAATCTTCAAAACGCATTTCATGTCGTTTTGAACAAACAACTTCGCCGATATAATAAATATCTATAGGCCATGCTAGAGACTGTTCATAGAATTTGCGGACTTCCTCACGGCGCCAGTAGTAAAGTATTGGACCCAACGACAATTTCATCGATCTATTTCCATGATCTGTAATATGCGCCAAGCGTGTGTTGCTCTCCTTCTGAGAGCTTTGCCAAATGTGACATTGATTCCGCCTTAACTTTGTAATGTGCCGGATTTAATACGGCATCATTAATCGCATTTCTCCATGCACGTGTGACCTGCTCAACGTAAGAAGGGCTGCGTTGTCTGCCTTCGATTTTTACTGCTGATATTCCCATCTTTATCATTTCAGGTAACAGTTCGATTGTGTTCAGGCTCGTGGGTTCTTCGAGTGCATAGTATGTCTCTTCACCAACAGAGAACCTTCCTTTGCAAAGAGTCGGATACCCGGTTTTTTCATCTTCCGAATATCGATCTAGTAGTACTTCACCAAGTCTTGATTCAAGGCCATCTGATGTTTTCTGCCATCGAACTGCTTTAGCGGGGGAGCAGACACCAGCTGTGTTTGGTGATTCGCCTGTAACGTATGAAGAAAGAATACAACGCCCTTCGACCATGACGCATAATCCACCGAATCCGAATATTTCTATCTCAACATCGGTATTTGCGACGACATGCGCAACCTGCTGCAATGATAGTACTCTCGGTAGTACAGCCCTTTGAATCCCAAAATGATCGCGATAGAAGTTGATAGCTTCGTAATTTGTTGCAGAACCTTGGACGGAAAGATGAAGTCGTAAGTCCGGATGTGTTTTGCTTGCGTATTGGAGCAGTCCAACGTCAGCAATTATCGCTGCATCAATTCCCATAGTCGCAGCCTGATCGACAGCTTCTGTCCACTCGAACCAGGTACTCCCCTGAGGAAATGTATTTAGTGCGAGCAAAACTCTTTTGCCGCGATTATGGGCATAATCAATACCTGATTTAATGGTCTTGAGGTCGAAGTTCAAGCCGGGAAATGCGCGGGCATTTGTTGTATTTTTTAAACCCAGATAGACACCATCGGCACCGTTGTCTACCGCTACCTTAAGGGCTGGAAGATTACCGGCTGGACAAATCAGTTCGATCGACATGGATCCCTCCTAATGCACGCCTCATCCAAAGCTTGAGTATCGTGGTGGGATATTGTGCGTCATCTCTCTAGCGATTAGAAATACCTCTAATGGGGTAAACAAAATCATTAATTGTGTACGAGCATTTTAATCGGTCACCTGATTGACCACTTCAATTCGGTACTCGTCCCTAGTTGCTTGTTGCTCATAAGACCTCCTAAGCTTAATTCAACCAGCTCAGATGTTTTAGTTTTCCTAGGTTAACCCACATATTTTTTGAATAGTAAATACCCCGTTATTGGTATTTATTGAAATGCAGTTGTGGTCTAAAGTTCTAACAGTATATTAAGATATAAAATATAAGTCCCTTAACAAAATATCTGGAGTTCAACAATGGACAGGCATATCGGAAAAATTGCATTAATTCTCTGGGTGGTTACAATTGTCGTTGCAGGTGTATACGTTATAAAAGGCGGTGCTTCGAAGCAGGTCGTTGGGAACCGAATGACGATTGTTTTATCAGAGGAAGATCGTGAACTTGTCCTTGATGAGATGCGTACAATGCTTTCATCCACACAGCAAATCATTGATGGCTTATCACGCGGAGATCGACAACAAGTTGTCCAAGCAGCAAAGGTTGCAGGTATGGGGTCTGCGATAGATCTTGACCCCAATTTTCTAGCAAAACTCCCTCTCGACTTCAAAACGCTTGGATTCAGTATGCACAGCGACATGGATGCTATCTCAGGAGCAGCATCAAAAGGGGCTTCTGAGCGTGAGTTGTCAGGAATGCTTGGAGCAACGCTAAATAAATGTGTTGGGTGTCATAGCGCTTGGGAAATTAAAGCTGTTAAATAATTTAAAAGTCTGTCTGTGTCGCTAGACGTTTAAATATAGGTTTATAAACTTCTTGTATTTAATAGCCCATTATGGATTGTCTATTTTGTTCTGAACAATATTACTGAAAGTATAGCTACAACGCCTATAAGAAAAGCAGTAAAAAACTGCCAAAACCGTAAAGGATTCCTTTGTAGTATAGGCAGCGATTTCTGAGTTATATAGTCGGAATTTGGATGCAAAAGGTCATGGATAAATTCAGAAATCTGCGGATAACGATTTTCTGGGGTTGGATTAACTGCACGTTTAATTGCTGCATCCATCCAATTCGGGATGTCAGAGTTCAACTCAGACGCTGCGATGTAACGTAGCGCTTGTATTGCTTTAGTTGAACGAACGCGAGGCACTGCATCACCATAGGGCAATCGACCGGTGAGAATTTGATAGGCAATGACACCTAAGGAAAATTGGTCGGAACTTGGTGAACCAATCTCGCCAATGAAATACTCTGGTGCTGCGTATTGAGCAGCTCCAAGTAAATTGATTTGAGGGAGACCGGTTTGAGCTTCTTCTAATCCAGCAACTCGAGCGGCACCGAAGTCGATGATGGTCAATTTGCCGTCAGGTGAGATGAGGATATTGTCAGGTTTCAGATCTTGGTGAAGCATCTCTTGACGATGCAAACCTTGCAACCCACGAGCTAGCTGCTGCATGATATTTCGAAATGATTCCAAATCGGGGAGTAAATTTTCGCGGATCCATTGGGTGAGGCTTTTCCCTTCCAGATACTCGGTCGCCACATAGATTGCACTCCGTGGCATTGGTGTGTGACAAGGTTTCACGATATGTGGGTTATCGACACGACGAGCGACCCAATCCTCGATAAGAAATCGTTCAAGATATGCTCGGTCATCACGCATACCGACTGAGGGGGCCTTAATTACAACTTTTTTGCCAGTAGCTGTGTTTTCGGCGAGAAAGGTATGGCTTCGACTGCTGATACGAAGCTCACTCAGAATCTTCAGGCCATCCAGCATCATTCCGGGTTGAAGTGTTGGAGGGCAGGGCAACGTATCGATCATACTCAGAAAGTCTGAAGATTCTAGTTCCGGAAGCTGATCAATGCGTACTATCTGAACAGTAAGATTGTCGTCACTCCCATTGCTTAGCGCAGTAGACACCATGTCGCGGGCAATTTGTGGCAAATCGGCGTCAGTTACCCGTAAACGATCAGCAAATGCAGAAATTGCGATAAATTCGTAGACACCGTCAGTGGCTAGTACATAAACATCGCCCTTGTTCAACAGGGTTTTTCTATAGTCAACGTCGAGCCGGTGATGTATACCAAGTGCACGTGCAAGATAGCTGCGGTTTGTCGAAATTCGTACTCGGTGATCCTCGGTCAGTTGTTCGATATCCGTCGATCCAATCCGGTAGACTCGCGAATCGCCGATGTGGAAGACATGTGCGCTCATGCCCTTGAGTACTAAAGCAGAAAATGTACAGACATAGCCCTGATCCTGTTCATCGTAACGATTTTGTCGTGTCTGGGAATAGAGCCATGAATTCGTTGCGCCGAGCACTCGCTCGACGGCAGTCTTGACCGACCATGTGTCGGTTGTCGCATAGTAGTCTTCCAAAAAGCCTGATACTGCCGACTCGCTTGCGATATGAGCTACATCGCTGCTGCTGATACCGTCAGCGATAGCCAGTGCAATGCCCTTGCTAGCAAGTAGATCGTCTTTCGGTACATAGCCACCATGGAAATCCTGATTGAGTGGTTTTTTGCCTTTATCAGAATGTTGTCCGAGGCTGATGCGTAACGCAGAGTTTTTCATGACGAAACCGGAACACGACTAATCGCGCTCCGGCCCTGTGTGATTATCAAATTATTAGTTGAATGTGCGCTTTGGAGCAGTACGTATGTGCGTGGTGTATAGCGTTAGGCCGGTAAAGGCCAGGCCGCCGACAAGATTGCCCAGTACGACCGGGATTTCGTTCCAGATGAAGTAATCAAGAATCGAGAAGTTGCCACCCATCATCAAGCCTGATGGGAATAAAAACATGTTAACGACTGAGTGCTCAAACGTCATGGCAAAGAACAGCATGATTGGCATCCACATTGCCATGATTTTGCCACTGACACTGGTAGAGATCATCGCCCCGACAACGCCCATCGATACCATCCAGTTGCAAAGCATTCCGCGGATGAAGATTGTGAACCAGCCCATGAGACCGTATTTGGCATAACCCAATGTCCGCGCTTCACCGATGTGACCAATTTTGGTGCCGATCTCATTTGGCTCAACCGAGAACCCGTATGTAAAGATGAAGGACATCAGAAAAGCTACGGTCAGCGCACCGAGGAAGTTGCCGGTGAAGACTACGCCCCAGTTTTTAAGAATGGCTTTGATAGTTACACCAGGGCGTTTATCAAGCCAAGCCAGCGGTGTCAGAACAAACACGCCAGTCAGTAGATCGAAACCCATCAGGTAAAGCATGCAGAAACCGACCGGAAAAAGAATGGCACCTACCAAGGGTGAGCCAGACATAACGCCAACACTGACCGCGAAGACAGCGGCAAGTGCCAGAATAGCACCTGCCATATAGGCACGGATTAAGGCATCGCGCGTTGCCATATAGATTTTTGATTCACCTGCGTCTACCATTTTGGTGACAAATTCAGATGGCATGAGATACGACATGATGATCTCCTTAAGAGAGTTTGGGGGTTTAAAAAGTATTTACTGAAATGTGTGGCGACGTGAATCAGAGGGCGAGTAACACCATGCCGTTTTCGACCTTGGCAATGAAAGTACCGCAGTGCCCTTGGTCGGGTGCTATGGCTTCACCAGATTCAAGTTCTATGTTCCAGGCGTGCAGCGGGCAGGTTACCCGCTTGCCGTGAACAAGTCCCTGGGACAATGGACCACCCTTGTGTGGGCATTTGTCGTGTAGTGCGAATACTTCGTTCTCAGCGGTACGGAAGATTGCGATATCGCCGCCGGTGAGCTGGCGCACAACACGTGAGCCTAATTTTGGGATGTCTTCTAGCGGACAGATGGTTTTCCAGTTGGACATGGTGGTTCCTTTCAAAATCAGGCCTCTACGGCGATGGGGATAAACTGCTTTACGGGTTGCGCGTCGCGCATCGCTTCCCACGGGTCACGCGCATCGCGAAGCGAATCCAGCAGGCGTTCATAAAGGGCCTTGCGGCCTTCGGAATCCTCGAGAATGTGGGTCTTGATGTAACTCATGCCGACGCGCTCCAGATAGTGCGAAGTGCGCTCCAAATACCAGCCTTCCTCGCGGTAGAGCTGCAGGAAGGCGCCGGTATATTCCTTTACCTCTTCGTTGGTTGTTACCTTGCACAGGAACTGGGCGACTTCGGTCTTGATGCCACCGTTACCGCCGATGTAGAGCTCGAAACCGGATTCGACGCCAATGATGCCCACATCCTTAATACCGGACTCGGCACAATTACGAGGGCATCCAGATACCGCCAGCTTCACTTTGTGAGGCGCATACATGTCGAACAGCATCTTTTCAAGCTGAATGCCCGTGTCCATCGAATGTTGGGTACCGAAACGGCAGTGCTCTGCACCGACACATGTTTTAACCGTACGGATCGATTTCCCGTAGGCATGACCGGAGACCATGCCTGCCGCATTAAGATCAGCCCAGATACCGGGTAGATTTTCTTTTCTGATGCCCAGCAGATCGATCCGCTGCCCACCGGTAACTTTCACCGTTGGCACGTCGTATTTTTCAGCAGCGTCGGCGATGGCACGTAACTCTGACGGGGTGGTTAAGCCACCCCACATGCGTGGCACTACAGAGAAGGTTCCGTCTTTCTGGATATTGGCGTGTGCGCGCTCGTTGATGAAACGTGACTGGGGATCATCCTTCGCTTCGTGTGGGAAACTAGAGATCAGGTAGTAGTTAATCGCCGGTCGACACTTGTCGCAGCCGTTTGGCGTGTGCCATTCTAGAAACTCGAAGACAGCTTCCTTGGTAGTCAGATGCTGCTCAGTGATTGCTTGGCGTATCACTTTGTGTGAAAAATCTGTGCAACCGCACATTGGCTTCGAATCTTTTGAGGCTGGTGTATACGCACCGCCAATGGTCGAGGCAAGAATTTGTTCAACCAGACCGGTGCACGACCCGCAGGAGGATGCGGCTTTGGTGTGCTTCTTGACTTCGTCAATGGTGAATAGTCCATTCTCCTTGATCGACTTGACGATCGTGCCCTTGCACACTCCGTTACAGCCGCAGACTTCGGCTGTATCAGGCATCGTTGAGGCACGATTCTCACCCGTATGCCCAGCATCGCCGAGGTGCGAGCTGCCGAAGGAGCTGCCAAACAAAAGTTGATCTCGAATCTCGCTGATATCTTGTCCATCTTTCAGTAGTTGGAAGAGCCAGCTTCCGTCAGTCGTATCGCCATAAAGTACTGCGCCTACAACACGGTTCTGCCTAAGCACGATGCGCTTGTATCGACCACCTTGCCTATCAAACAGCACAATGTCTTCGGTATCCTCACTGCTACCAAAGTCTCCAGCCGAGAAGACGTCGATGCCTGTCACCTTGAGCTTTGTCGATGTTACTGAGCCCTTGTATTGAGCAATACCGAAACGGGCCAAGTGGTTAGCGCAAACCTTGGCCTGTTCGAAAAGTGGGGCAACCAGACCGTAGGCTGTGCCACGGTGCACGACACATTCGCCTACAGCGTAGATTGAGGGATCAGTGACCGTCTGCAGCGTGTCTGATACATGGATACCGCGTACTCGGCCACTACCGCAGTAAAGTCCAGCAGATTCTGCCAGTGCATAGTTCGGGCGAATCCCCGCTGCCACGACAACAAGATCGGAAGGTATTTCGATGCCGTCCTTAAGACGTACGCTGGAGACACGTCCATTTGGACTGGCTTGAAGTGCTTCTGTGTTTTTGCTTAGCAGGAATTTCATACCACGCGCTTCGAGCGAGACCTGAAGCATGTCGGCTGCCGTCTTGTCGAGCTGGCGTTCCATTATCCAGTCACCAAGATGAATGATCGTAACGTTCATGCCGCGCAGCATCAAGCCGTTGGCTGCTTCAAGGCCGAGCAATCCTGCACCGATCACTACCGCATGTTTGTAATTCTCTGCAGCGTTGATCATTGCTTCGGTGTCTGCAATATCGCGATAGCCCAGTACCCCCGGCAAATCTCTACCTGGAATCGGTGGGATGAATGGTGTTGAGCCTGTAGCGATCAGTAGACGGTCGTAGTTGACTTGGGTTCCATCATCAGTAGTAACGAGTTTGCGGACTCGGTCCACCTTTGTAACCTGTTTTCCGGCGTGCAGTGTGATGCCGTTATTCTTATACCATTCGAGATCATTAAGCATAATCTCGGGCACCGACATCTCTCCGGCTAGGACTGGAGATAACAGGATACGGTTGTAGTTACCATACGGCTCGCTGCCGAATACTGTAATTTCGTAGGCGTCGGGCGCTAGCTTGAGCAATTCTTCCAACGTGCGTACTCCGGCCATGCCGTTGCCAATGAGTACAAGTTTTTGTTTTTTCATGGGGTTCTCCGTGGGCTCAGGCCGCTTTGGCTGTCGTTAAAGTCTGTGGATTTGAAATCGCTTGCGCGCCTGCAACTACATTGCCAACAACTATGATCGCGGGGCTGTGAAGCGCGTGTTCGCGGATCGTCTGCGAAAGTGTGGCTAGATTGCAGGTCACAGCGTTCTGCTGCGGGAGGCTTGCATGTTGAATGACTGCGGCTGGAGTCGCGCTGGGCAATGCTTTTAGCAAACCTGATTGAATATCGGCGATACCTGCAAGCCCCATATAGATCACTAGTGTTAGTTGGCAGGTTTCGACTGCGCAACCGAGCGCTGCCCAGTCTGTAGCTGATTCGCCGGGGCGGTTGTGACCGGTAACTAAAACCACGCCGTGCGCATGATCGCGATGCGTAAGTGGCACTCCCAATGCGGTACTGGCAGCCAGACCTGATGTGATGCCATTGACGATCTCAACATGGATACCGGCAGCGCGCAGGTGTGCCGCTTCTTCCCCTCCGCGACCGAAGATAAATGGGTCGCCACCCTTCAGTCGAACTACCTCTTCGCCATCTTTCGCGGCAAGGATCATCAGTTTCTCGATAAAGCTCTGCGGCGTTGAGATACACCCACCTCGCTTGCCCACCTGTACGATGCGTGAGCGTGTCGCCGCGTGAGCGAGGATTTCCGGGTTTACGAGGTCGTCGACCAGCAGCACCGTTGCGCGTTTAATTGCTTTGATCGCCTTGACGGTAAGTAATTCCGGATCACCCGGGCCTGCGCCCACCAGCGTGACACGTCCGCGGGACAGTCTTTTGTTGGTTAACTCGTCAGTGGCATATTTCATGGTGGATTCCGTCGATTCAAATGAAAAACGCCCATTCCAACCGGGCAGCATTTGCTGCGAGTCTGGAATGGACGTCGTTGTCCGTGAATCGGGAATCAGTTACGGGAGCGCGCTGCGTTCCCGATTACCGGCTAACCGCCGTTGGTTGGCCTTGGTTTTTATTAAGCATTAAGTGTGCCAACACTTGGAGTCAGACTGGAAATGGGCTGAGACGCAAGGAATGGTGATGGATCATTAGTGTTACAAGCATCTACGCACTCTAGAGGCGCATCAGTATCTTGCGCCGCACCATTCGGGTGCGAGTGCTAGGGTCAATTGGGGCGTGTCGGAAAAAAGTCAGCAATTGCGAGCAGTGAGTTTGCCACCTCGGTGATCTTGAGATGTTGGCTCATGGCTTTCTGACGTAATAAACCATAGGCGGCTTCCTCGCTGATGCCCTGTTGGACCATGAGCAACCCTTTAGCACGCTCAATCAGCTTGCGATCTTCCAGCGCTGCACGCACCGATGATAGTTCAGTGCTCATTGTCTGTAGATCGGCAGATTGTTGCTGCAAGAGATCCATCAGAGTGCGGTTGAGGCGGGATGCAAGGCGATGTTCATGATCCACTGCTTCGCTAGCGGCGGCCGTCGTTGCCTGCGCCATCCAGTCATCGGATGGTATGGTATTTACTTTCAACGATTCCCGTTGTTCGTCTAGTAAGGCATTCGTTTCTGCGATGCGCTTGCGGCAGGCCTTTTGAATAAGATCTGCCATATGCTGTTCAACAAGGTGCAATCCGTCAATACGTGCTGAACAGGTGTCGAACCAGGTATTGATGAAGCCCTTGGAAAGTGTCGAGTTCGGGCTGAGGAGTTGACGCCGTAGTCGTTCGAGCTCATGCAGCGGAAGTGTAGATTGCAGTGCTGACCATTGCGCGCGAATATCTTCACCGCAGAAAGTTTCGAAGCGGGCTAGAGACTGCTCTTGACAGTCGATCAAATCTACAATTGTTTGCTGGTCTATTTTGTGGGAAGGCACAGCCCCCAGCAGTCTTACGCCGTTGGCGCGTTCCAGACCAGCATATGCTTTAGCTTCAATGAGGTTGAAGAGTGCCAGTAATAAACGCGATACCTCAGGCTCGGCCGTAGCATCGATGGCTTCGAAGATAAGCGCAATGAGGGCGTCGATGATCTTGCTATATTGAGAGGTGCTTTCGGCTGCAGAGGCTTCGAGTTCCGCCACTTGCCCACGGTGGGAAGATAGTACGGTAAGCGTATTTACCGCGAGCGCGATGCGAGCATACAGCCTCGAAGTTCCCGTAATAGAGAGATTGCCGGTCAAAAGGGCGTTGAAATCACTGATGGCTGAATTGGTCATCGTGCATTTGTCTTGCCAGCGTTCACGGAAAGACGGTTCAGGACTCGTCAAACAGGCATTGGCTGAGCCACGTTCCGCCTGAAGGGCGTGAATCAGTTCGCCGGTTCGGCGCACGAGCTCGCATGTGCCATTTAACGACTGCAGCTCAGCGATTTCCTGTTGACGGGCGGCGAGCAGAAAGGAGTGTGTCAGTGACATGTTGAATAACGCCGGCGGATCAATCGTTAAAGTATAACCTTCTGAAATTTTTGCGCGGATCTTCTAAAGAGAAACGAGGTCGACAATTATCGAGTTGATGTTCCTTCCGGCTCTTTCGAAAGCTTTTTATTGCTTTGCCAACCGATTGATGAATGCCATCCCCTTGTTCATAGCTTCTTGGTTTTTAGGCAAATCGGCAGCATTAATTCGGTTTTGGTGGTTTAACTGTTTTACACGTTGAGCGGCTACTGTCGAGCCATGTCCTACGCTGAATGTTCCTCGAGAAATGGCCGTTAAGATCCCACGGGAAAAAGGCACAAGATTCGTCTTGATCACCCCGGCTTGGCGGGCACCTTCAATCTCGTCCAAGGCTTTCTGCTGGAATTCCACAGGGCAGGTGACCAGTAGCTCACCAATAGCAATGCTCTCTTCTGGAGTGCACTTTGGAAAAATCAGTTTTTCACCACAACCACCAGAATCTATAGCAGCGCTATTGTCTGTGGTTGTTGTAGTTTCTGTGTTGTAGTCTCTGTATAGGGGAGGTAGGTTTTCCGGATTCACTGTAAGTGAAGAACTCGAATTCCTAGTAAATCCGGAATCCGGCTTTACTGTAAATCCACATTCCTGATTCCCTGTAAATCCGGATTCCGGCTTTACAGTAAATTCAGCGTTACATAGCAGGTTAGAGGATGTTGTAGGGTCTGCCTTTGCAGACTTTTGTGCTGGCTTGGACAGCAATTTATCCAGGGCGGCATCGACTAAATCGTGATTGCGAAAGTAGTAGGTAAGGTTGCTGCGTCGATCTACATAGCTGCAATAGAACAGCCCCTGGAATTTATCCAGAGACTGGTCGAAGTCAGATTTCGACTTGTAACGGATACCAATTTTGTCGAAAGCGGTCCGAAACTCATGCCTGGACATTCCCAGCTCCTCAGTCCAGCTATCACCCTCTTTGTATGCTGGATGATCCGAGGGCATCAGGAACTTATAATAGCCCTCAGGATGCCCTTCAAACCAGTAGTCCAATTGTTGCATCACTAGGCATCCGAGAACGCCACCAGCGATTGGATGTAATTCCTTGACGTAGGGGATCGTATTTCGGGTAAGGTGAAGGATCCGGTTTTTCATGAGCGTTTCCTCGAAGAAAAACCGATCAAAAGCCCATGTTTCGTCGTGCTCACAGTGCTGCAGATTCGCAATATGGTGCAGTCAATTGGCTTAATTGTAGCTGGGATTGAGCACCTGAATAGTGTCCCATTCAACGTATCTGAGCCTCTATTAAACAAGGGGTTGCGAAGCTTCGCATGCTTAATGTTTGGGCTAAACTCTGTTGACTTAACCGATTGCTGCAAAAGGGGTAAAACTGGTTTGAAAAACCTTACTACGAACCAAGGGGTAGGGAGTTCGAATCTCTCCGAGCGCGCCAGAATACAAGGCCTCCAGCGATGGAGGCCTTACTCATTTGTAACCTCGGATTTATGCAGTGAATTACTGTGATTAGAGGTAGCAAGTTACCAGGAAATTAAGTCAGTGCTCCTCGATTTGCTTTTGGATAGGGGTAAACATGCTCGAGCTAAGGCCTTGAAGTGCTTCTTGATTCCGTTTGCTTTGTCGACGTGTTTCTTCATCAATAGGCGCGTTATAGCCCGGTGGCGAATGGGCCCAAGGGTAGCCAGCCTTGCCTAGTTGGTAACCGTACTGAAATAAAGCATTCATATACGGACGATCAAACTCACGCTCGTGATGAAAATTAAAATCGGCACCAATATAGGCCAGATTGAACTCGACATGGTCACGCTGAGTTGTTTGATAGATACGGTACAAGTCCCCATATCCTTGTGATTGGATCAACTGGGAAACAGCTCTCCCCATAATGCTCAGCGTATCGCGATCAATTTCCCGCCAGTCAGCATCAATTCGTGAATTTCTGATGATGTAGGCCTTGCGATTTTTTGCGGACGAAACCACCTTTTGTTCACGTGCAGCGGCTCCCAAAGCAGCGGGATAGAGGAATACGCTCATTGTCGCGCCACCGTCCACATGCATTTCCTGATAGTTCTTGTCATCTGCTACGACATCAATCATTACTGGGGGAAAGACACCCGGTATCGCAGCTGAGGCAAGGAGTATTTTTCTGAAAAGAGTGAGTGCATCAGGTGTGCCAATCTGTGCAAGTTTGCCCATGTTCCATATAACCGGCGTCCCTGTATCCAGATTTGTAGTTGCAACAAGGAGCCAGCGATTGGTGCGAGTGTACTCATCACCAATTTTTTTCAACAAGTCGGCATCAATGTATTTGGTGATAAGCCTGTAAAGCGGTGTGGTATCTCCCATCGCCTCACCGAACAACGCCCCTATGAGGCCTCGCTCAAGGTAAATATCGCTAGGCTGTGTTTCAGTGTAGACAGCTTTCAACACTGGATCATAATCAGACCCGAGATAGGCAAACGGCGCTATGAGCGCACCCGTACTAACACCAGTAACGAGGTCAAATGTTGGACGATCTCCATTTGCCGTCCAACCAGTCAATAATCCAGCGCCAAAGGCTCCATTATCACCACCCCCAGAGATCGACAGATAGTTGGCAACATCCGATTTTGAAGATCCTTTGGTTGCATCAGTCGTTTCTTTGATGTCGCTGAGAATTTTTTCAATACCGGCCTTCGATAGAGCCTGATAGCGAACACCTGGCATGTTTCCAATATGCTCCTGCCCATGAAGCTGAGGAGGCACTGCATGGTCACGGGCTAGCGTGCCGCATCCTGCCAAAATGGCGACAGAGACTAAAACTAGAAACCGATTTGTTGACTTATAAGTGATCATAAAAATATGTGAGTGCATTTTGGGACGGCGAGGGCTGAGTTTATAGGATCAGGTATTAATCGCTTTAAAGACTGCTTTGGGTCGATTGCCGTTCTCCGTTGTTCCTCGTGAAAAGTCGTATCACTGAACTATCTCGAAAGGGCGTGTAATCAAAGGGTTACGACATGAAAAGCACTTGTACAATGATACACTTTAGTTATGCAAGTCTTTGATTATACAAGAGAAATCGAGAGGTCGCCCATTGGCTACGAACCAAGGGGTAGGGAGTTCGAATCTCTCCGAGCGCGCCAGAATACAAGGCCTCCAGCAATGAACTGACCCCCAGAAGTTGGACAATAGTCCAACCCTGGGGGTTCAGTTTTTATG
>ERZ1034361.191-NODE-191-length-44691-cov-9.646277_pt1 | contig 44691 bp, 48 predicted proteins | sample MGYA00520617_ERZ1034361 | MGnify/ENA primary metagenome ERZ1034361 (study PRJEB33736, sample SAMEA104284507) | Azolla filiculoides | biome: Urban; feature: Water surface; material: Ditch water | place: Netherlands | collected 2015-10-28 | depth 0-0.1 m ...
GGTACCGACAGGTTAACTTCCTTGGCTGCAGCAACCACGCCAGTAGCGATGGTGTCGCACTTCATGATGCCGCCGAAAATGTTAACCAGAATGCCCTTGACCTTGGTGTTCTTGAGCATGATCTTGAATGCTTCGGTCACCTTCTCAGTCGTGGCACCGCCGCCGACGTCGAGGAAGTTAGCAGGCTCAGCGCCGAACAGCTTGATGGTGTCCATGGTAGCCATGGCCAGACCAGCACCGTTCACCAGACAGCCGATATTGCCGTCGAGCGAGATGTAGGCCAGATCAAACTTCGAAGCTTCGACTTCGTCGGCATCTTCTTCGTCCAGATCGCGCATTGCAACGATCTCATCCTGACGGTAAAGCGCGTTGGAGTCGAAATTGAACTTGGCGTCAATTGCCTTAACCGTACCGTCAGATTCATGAATCAGCGGGTTGATTTCGGCCAACGATGCATCGGTTTCCATGTAGCAGGTGTACAGCTTTTTCAGCGTATCAACACACTGTGGAATCGAAGCTTCGTTCATGCCCATGCCCTTGGCAAGAGTCAGTGCCTGCGCGTCAGTCAGACCAACGAGCGGATCAACGAAAACGGTAACGATCTTTTCTGGTGTCTTATGTGCAACTTCTTCAATATCCATGCCGCCTTCGTACGAGGCCATGATGGCTACTGCCTGCGTTGCGCGATCGGTCAGCGCTGCGACATAGTATTCGTGCTGGATGTCGGCGCCTTCTTCGATCAGCAGGTGACGAACCTTCTGGCCTTCTGGGCCAGTTTGGTGTGTAACCAGTTGCATGCCGAGGATATCGTTGGCGTATTGACGCACTTCGTCGAGCGACTTAGCGACTTTAACGCCACCGCCCTTACCGCGACCACCCGCGTGAATCTGAGCCTTAACAACCCAAATTTTACCGCCGAGGGTTTCCGCTGCCTTCACGGCGTCATCGACGCTGGTGCAGTGGATACCGCGCGGAACGTTTACGCCGAATTTCTTCAGGATTTGTTTGCCCTGATATTCGTGAATTTTCATGCGCTTTCCTTGCCTTATAAGGTTACGAATATCGAACGGATTGTCCCCCACCCGCCCGAATCTGAACGTATGCGCCGAAACAGGATAGAAAGCATCTGTCTATTAAGACATTCGCCAGCGACACCCCGCTCGGATACGAAGATTCTAGCACGCAGCCAGCAAAGCGTACCCCCTAAAATTCATAATTATGGTGTTCCGGAATCATCCGGCCGGGGGCTACCTGCCTAGCTTAAACCGGGCTATCGACTTCAAGATAGGTCACTTTGATACCAAATTGGCTGGCAATCGACTCTCCGAGCGCCTGAACTCCGAACCGTTCGGTAGCATGGTGCCCAGCAGCCACGTAGGCCACTCCGGTCTCCCTGGCCAGATGCACCATAGGCTCAGACACCTCGCCTGTCACAAAAACATCTGCGCCGGCCTGAATGGCCGCCTCGAAATAGCTCTGAGCCCCGCCCGTACACCAGGCAACACGGCGAACCGGCTGATCCATCGATTCTGCCAGCACGAAAGGCGCTCGCCCCAGAACCTTAGTCAGGCTATCTGTAAGGGTCTTGATGGTGCTGCCAGCCACCGGTGTGCCGATACAACCCAGGTTTTGTTCGCCGAACAGCCCGGTTTGCTGCCAACCCGCCGCTTTGGCCAAACCGGCGTTATTACCCAGCACGGGGTGGGCATCCAGCGGCAAATGGTAGGCATAGAGGTTGATGTCGTTAGCCAACAAGGTTTTCAAGCGATTGCGCTTGATGCCAGTCACCGCCCCGTTCTCGCCGCGCCAGAACCAACCGTGATGGACCAGGATGGCATCGGCACCGCTTTTCAAAGCCAGATCCAGCAGGGACTGATTGGCAGTGACGCCACAAACCAGGCTACGAATTTCATCCCGGCCTTCCACTTGCAAACCGTTTGGGCAATAATCCTTAAAGCCCTCCGGTTTGAGCAAATCATCCAGATACTGCGTCAGCACATCACGATTGACCGAGCTCATGCGGCGTTCCTTTTAAATACCGATCTTGCGATCATACGCGACGATCCCAGGAGTTTTAAGCATGTGCCAGCTACTCGGCATGAGCTGTAACGTACCAACCGACATCTGTTTTTCCTTTAGCGGCTTTTCGCGCCGAGGCGGTGGTACGGACGTCCACCGTGATGGCTGGGGCATTGGCTTCTTCGAGGGTGATGATGGCCGGGGCTGCCGAGTGTTTTTGGATCCGAGCCCATCCATCGAATCGCCACTCGCATCCGTAGTCCGCGATTACCCGATTCAATCCATGAATGTGGTTGCACATATTCGCAAAGCAACCCAGGGCGATATCTGCTTACAGAACACCCACCCCTTCCAAAGAGAACTTTGGGGGCGGTACTGGGTATTCGCCCATAACGGCAATCTGATTGATTTTGATCCGGAGCTTTCAGGCCGTTATCTTCCAGTAGGCAACACCGATAGCGAACGTGCATTCTGCTTTCTACTAGACACCCTGGCACTACGCTTTGGGGCGATGGCTCCGAGCTACGAACACCTGATGGATACCATGGCCGAGGTAGCCGCTGTCCTGCGCGCCCACGGGCCCGCCAACTTCCTGCTCTCAAATGGACGCTGGCTTATCGCACACTGCTCTACCGATCTGCACTACATCGTTCGCCGTGCACCCTTTAATCAGGCGCACCTGAAGGATGAAGACGTGTCTATCGATTTTAATGAAGTGACGTCCGATACCGATTGCGTAACCGTGATTGCCACAACGCCACTCACCGATAACGAAGAATGGACCCGAATTGAACCAGGAACGCTGATTCTATTCCGGGCAGGCGAACCGGTTGAGGTTCGACATACCAATCAGGCGATCTGATCAGCTTCCGGCTTTGAGATCGGCGTGATAAAGCGCGCTACAAACATACCCAATTCATAAAGCAACCACAGCGGCACGGCAAGCAACACCTGCGACATGATGTCTGGCGGCGTAAAGATAGCGCCGATAACAAATGCGCCCACAATCACATAGGGGCGCCAGCTACGCAGTTTTTCCAGGGGCACGATTCCCATACGAACCAGCACGATGACGACCACAGGCACTTCAAAAGTCACGCCAAAGGCTATGAAGGTAGTCAGCACGAACGACAGATATTTATCAATGTCGGTCATCCAGGCCACACCATCGGGCGCCACGGCAACCATGAAACCAAAGACAGATGGGAAGACAACAAAGTAGGCAAAGGCCATACCCATGGCAAATAGTGCCAACGATGCCACCATCAACGGCACAATCATCGAACGCTCATGCTGATATAAACCTGGCGCGATAAAGGCCCAGGCCTGCCAGAGCACTACCGGCAAGGCAATCAGAAAAGCCAGCATCAGCGTTACCTTAACCGGCACCAGGAAAACGCCCACGACATCCGTGGCGATCATTTGTCCACCAACTGGCAGCACATCGATCATGGGCTGTGCCAGCATGGCGTACCAGTCTCTGGCCCAGGGGAAAAGCACGAGAAACACAACGAAAACAGCTAACCCCGCACGTACCAAACGGGTACGCAACTCCATCAGATGCTCGATGATGCTTCCCTGCAAGCCATCCTCAACCGGTGGTGCGTCACCTGCCGGTGGCGGCCCAGCCAGCTCTGGCGAACGCTTTGAAAAAATCTTGGATAATTTAAAACGGGATAGCGGCATAAGGGTCAGAACAAATTAAGCTGATCGTCTTTAGGCACAGGCTGTCCCTCAGAATCTTTGGCCGGAGCCGCAACTTTTTTAGCTTTAGGTGCCGCAGGTTGATCCACCTGAAGCAAAGGGTCTGTCAACGTTGTCTGACGCACTTCCTGTTGCAAGGAACTTTCTACAACGCGCATGGACTCCTGCATCGACTGTACGGTATTTTCCATCTCATGCTGGAGACGTCTGATCTCTTCAAGTTCGACTTCACGGTTGAAGTCGCTCTTGATGTCATGCACGTACCGTTGCATACGCCCGGCGAATCGCCCAACACTACGGGCAACACCAGGCAGCCGTTCGGGGCCGATCACGACGAGCGCGACAACGGCCACCAACAGAATCTCGGAAAAACCAATATCGAACATGACTGTATTAATACAGACGGAAAAGCACCCACACTCGACCCATTAGAAGATCGCGAATCAGCACCTCAACCGACTTAGCCTTTGCTGTGCTCACCTTCTACCGTGCGACCGGCAGATGGCGGTGTTGCTGGCGTATCAGCGCCAACGGCAGGCTTAGCCACTTCGGCTTCGCCCTCTTTTATGCCATCTTTGAAACCTTTAACGGCACCACCTAGGTCTTGCCCAACATTACGCAACTTCTTGGTACCGAAAATAAGCAGAATGATGACCAGCACAATCAGCCAATGCCAGATGCTAAATGAACCCATGATTTATCTCCTGAATGTTTTGATCGTCAATCAAGACGTTTAAGCATCGGGCCGACCGGTTGGTCACCCCCGACGATATGCGCATGCAGATGCGGAACTTCCTGACAGCCAATGTCGCCATTGTTAATGATGACACGGAAACCGCCCGGGCTGCCTGCTTCCGTTGCTAATTGATTCGCAACCGACAGAATCCGGCCCAGCGTTGGTTCATCGCTGGTAGTGGCATCCTGCAGCGAAGTCAGGTGATGTTTCGGAATCACCAGAATATGTACTTGTCGTTGCGGGTTGATGTCGTGAAAGGCGTAAACCAATTCATCTTCATAGATCTTCTTCGAAGGAATCTCGCCCGCAACAATCTTGCAGAAAATACAGCTTTGGCTCATAGAATCTCTCCCGTCTCAGACTTTGCGCGCGCGCTTTTCGTCAATACCCGAAATGCCTTCGCGACGATGCAGCTCTTGCAGAATGTCATCAACTGACATATCAAAGAAAGCCATGAGTACCATGATGTGGTACACCACATCCGTTGCTTCATTCACAATCGGGAGACGCTTGCCGTCTTTGGCAGCCATGATCAGCTCAGCGGACTCCTCGCCAATTTTCTTAAGAATGGCATCCGGGCCCTTGGCAAACAGAGAAGCCGTATAGGAAGTCGACGGGTCGGCATTACGACGGGCCGCAAGCGTTTCGCTCAAACGGTTGAGCACTTCCAGCGTACCAGCTTTCATCGATACATCTCCTTTGGATCACGCAGCACGGGATCGACAGCAACCCAACCCGTGTCGTTCAGCGCGTAAAAAAAACAGGATTGTCGGCCGGTGTGACAGGCAATGCCACCCACCTGCTCTACCAACAACAGAATCGTATCGCCATCACAATCTGTACGCAGCCCATGAACTTTCTGCTCATGACCAGACTCTTCACCTTTGCGCCAGAGTTTCTGACGGGATCTAGACCAGTATACCGCGTGGCCCGTCTTCACCGTCAGCCCGAGCGACTCGCGGTTCATCCAGGCTTGCATGAGAATAACGCCCGATTTGGCGTCCTGGGCGATGGCAGGAATCAGGCCTTCTTCATTAAAATGGAGGGCGTCCAGCCAATTCAGTTCCGGATTAAGGTCTTTGCTCATGGCATTACAGTCGGACAGGGATACCGCGTTCTTTCATGAAGGCTTTAGCCTCCTGAACGGTATGCTGCCCAAAATGAAAAATCGACGCCGCCAATACGGCGGAGGCATGGCCTTCGCTCACGCCATCGGCCAGATGCGCTAGATTGCCAACACCGCCACTGGCGATTACCGGCACGGGCACTGCATCAGATACTGCCCGGGTTAATGCCAGATCAAAACCTTCACAGGTGCCATCCCGATCCATACTGGTCAGCAGGATTTCACCCGCACCGTATTCGGCCATCTTGCAGGCCCAGGCAATCACATCCAGCCCCGTGGCTTTACGCCCACCATGGGTAAACACTTCCCAACGTCCTGGGGCAACCTGCTTGGCATCAATCGCTACCACGATGCATTGCGAACCGACCTTGTCGGAAGCTTCGCGCACGAGCTCCGGACGATCCACCGCGGCGGTATTAATCGAAACTTTATCCGCCCCTGCATGAAGCAAGCGACGCACGTCTGCAACCTGGCGCACACCACCACCAACGGTGAGCGGAATAAACACCTGGGCAGCGCACGCTTCGACGACTTCAAGAATAATGTCGCGCTGATCCGAGCTGGCAGTTATGTCCAGGAAGGTAATTTCGTCGGCGCCCTGCGCATCATAACGACGGGCAATTTCTATCGGATCACCGGCATCGCGCAGGCCCACAAAATTGGTGCCTTTAACCACGCGACCCGCCGTCACATCTAGACAGGGAATGATCCGCTTAGCTAGCATTGCTTAGTGCCCGGCGCCAAGGCCAGCCTCTTTGGCAAAGCGATCGGCTTCTGCCTGTGCTGCACCCAGATCTAGCGAACCATCATAAATGGCTCGGCCGGCGATAACACCGGTCACACCGTCTGCTTCGACCGCACACAGTGCAGTAATGTCGGCCATATTGGTGAGGCCACCCGAGGCAATCACCGGAATCTTCAAGGCCTGTGCTAGTTTCTGCGTGGCTTCAACGTTGATACCCGTCAGCATGCCGTCACGGCCGATGTCGGTATAGATAATGCTTTCAACGCCATAGTCTTCGAACTTCTGAGCCAGATCAATCACATCGTGACCGGTGATCTTTGACCAACCATCAACAGCCACTTTGCCGTCCTTGGCATCAAGGCCAACAATGATGTGGCCCGGAAAAGCGTTACAGGCATCATGCAAGAAGCCGGGGGTTTTAACCGCAGCGGTGCCAATAATGACGTAGCTGATACCCAGATCCAGATAGCGCTCGATGGTATCCAGATCGCGAATGCCGCCGCCGAGTTGTACGGGAATACGACCATCGACCACTTCAAGAATGCTCCGCACGGCGCCATCATTAACCGGCTTACCGGCAAAGGCCCCGTTCAGATCCACCAGGTGCAAACGACGTGCACCCTGATCTAGCCAGGTCTTGGCTTGCGCGGCGGGGCTGTTGTTAAAGACGGTGGCGTCTTCCATCAGGCCCTGTTTAAGGCGTACACATTGGCCGTCTTTGAGGTCAATCGCAGGAATGATCAGCATGATGTTTTTAAGTCAGATCGGAAATCACAAAGAACCCGCCTGCTTACGCAAGCGCTGGGTTCCAGCCAACAAAATTACGAAGCAATTGCAAACCATCCCGCGCACTCTTTTCCGGGTGGCACTGAATGGCAAAAACATTATCGCGCGCTACTGCAGCGGTGAACGGGTAACCATAGTCTGTCTGCCCGACCACAATGCCGGCATCATCCGGCACCACATGGTAACTGTGAACGAAATAGAAGAAGGCCTGATCATCAATGCCGCTCCATAGCTCATGCGGCTTTGTCTGAACGACCTGATTCCAGCCCATGTGCGGGACTTTCAAACGCAGGCCATCGGCGCCTTTTATGTCGGCGGCAAAACGTTTTACTTGGCCGGGAAGAATACCCAGCCCGGCGGCATCACCTTCTTCGCTGTGTTCAAACAGCATCTGCAATCCAATACAGATACCTAAAAAAGGCTTGCTGGCTGCGGCATCAATCACGGCCTTGCGCAAATCACGGGTATCGAGCTCCGCCATGCAATCGCGCATCGCGCCCTGCCCTGGGAAAACCACACGATCTGCCGATTCGATCAGATCCGGGGTTGAAGCCAGGACGACTTCAGACTCGCCCGCGACATGACGCAACGCCTGCTCGACCGAGCGCAGGTTGCCCATGCCATAGTCAACAACAGCAATACGGTTGGTCATGGGATCAGAGCGAACCCTTGGTCGAGGGAATCACATTGCCTTGACGCGCATCAGGTGCAATGGCCATACGCAGCGCGCGACCAAAAGCCTTGAACACTGTCTCGGCCTGATGGTGCGCATTTTCGCCACGCAGATTATCGATGTGCAGCGTCACCTTCGCATGGTTTACAAAACCATGGAAGAACTCCGAAAAGAGGTCGACATCAAACTGCCCGATCCAGGCGCGCTTGAAAGGGACATTCAACACCAAGCCCGGACGTCCCGACAAGTCGATCACAACACGTGACAGCGCCTCATCAAGCGGCACATAAGCATGGCCGTAACGAACGATGCCTTTTTTATCGCCTACAGCTTCGGCAAATGCCTGACCGAGGGTGATGCCAATATCTTCAACAGTGTGGTGGGCATCGATGTGCAGATCACCAGTTGCCTTGACCGTGAGGTCAATCAACCCGTGACGGGCAATCTGGTCGAGCATGTGGTCCAGAAAAGGAACGCCGGTTGCAAGGTCTGCCTTGCCCGACCCGTCGAGATTAATCTGGACGGAAATCTGGGTTTCGAGTGTGTCGCGCTGAATCGTGGCTTGCCGCATGATTTTGCAGTTCAAGTGAGTTTGAACGTCATGATACCATCGGAGCGCCTTTGTATTTAGGAAGTTGAAGATCCATGAGCCGATTCTGGAGCAAGGTCGTCCACGACCTGACCCCTTACACGCCGGGCGAACAGCCCAAACTGGCGAACCTGATCAAACTCAATACCAACGAGTGCCCTTATCCGCCCTCGCCCAGCGTATTGGAAGCCATTCATGCCGCCACCACGGGCGACCTGCGCCTGTACCCGGATCCAGATTCCACTGCCCTACGCCAGGCCATTGCCGACTATTACGGCATCGCCCGGGACCACGTCTTTGCTGGCAACGGATCTGACGAAATTCTGGCCTTCGCCTTCCAGGCCCTGCTCAATCATGACGGCCCGCTGGTTTATCCGGACATCACGTATAGCTTCTACCCTGTCTATTCCCAGCTAAATGGTATCCGTGCCGAGCATATTGCGCTGGAGGCAGACTTTGCCCTTGATCTGGATAAAGTGCCAGACCATGCTGGCGCCGTCATTTTCCCGAATCCGAATGCACCCACCGGCCGAACCGTCAGCCTCGAAGCGATTACCAAGCTCTGCCGTCGCCTCCCGGATCGTGTCATCGTGGTCGATGAAGCCTATGTGGATTTCGGTGCCGAGACAGCCATCCCCCTGGTAAAGGATCACGCCAACCTACTGGTCGTGCAAACCTTCTCTAAATCCCGTGCACTAGCAGGCCTGCGCGTTGGCTTTGCCATCGGCCAGCCAGAGCTGCTAGCTGGGCTGGAACGCATTAAGAACAGCTTTAACTCCTACCCTGTCGATCGCCTAGCCAGCGCTGGTGCCATCGCCGCGATGGAAGATCGTGCGGGATTTGAGCACGACCGCCAGCGGATTATGGCCAGCCGAGCCTGGGTAACCGAACAATTAACTGCTCTTGGCTTTGATGTGGTGCCTTCTGCGGCCAATTTCGTTTTTGCAAGGCATCCTCAACGGGATGCTAGCGAATTGGCCCTGGCACTTCGTGAACGCGCCATTATCGTGCGTCACTTCCGCTTGCCTCGAATTGACCAGCACTTGCGCATTACGATCGGCACTGAAGCTGAATGCAATGCCTTGATTGAAGCACTGAAAGAAATTCTGACCTAAGCCTTACAACAGACCCGTCAAACCCAGCACACCCCCAAGCAGGATTAGCCATAGGGGGTGGAGCTTGGTCTTAAGGTTCACCGCAATAGTCAGCACCAACAGCAAAAGACCCAGCACACCAGGTTCGGCTGAACGGGCAATTAACGTGCCGGAAGCCAGCACCAGGCCCACCGCCATCGGTGCCACGCCCAATTGAATAGCAGCGCGCCCACGCCAGTGCTGAAGCTTGTCCCAATGCTTGAACAGCAGGCCTACCAGAAGACTCATCGGCAAACACATACCGAGCGTTGCCCAGAACGCGCCTTGCCAGCCATCCACATGCTGGCCAATCAACGTGACGATTAGAACATTTGGCCCAGGTGCCGCCTGCGCAATGGCAAAGAGTTCGGTAAATGTGCGGGCATCCATCCAGGCGTGCTCGATCACGGCAATACGGAACAATTCCGGAATCACCGCAGAAGCACCACCAAAGGAAACAAAGGCGACGAGAAAAAAGCTGATAAACAGTTCAGCCAACAAGATCATGCTTTGGCCTCCTGACTCAGGCGGTACCAGCTCAAAGCGATGGTCAGTGCAGCGCCACCCAACATCACTGCTGGCAATGGCCAATGTAGCAATGTAATACCCACAAATGCTGCGGCCGCGAATGGCCAATAAACCCATCGGTTCTTGACGTTCAAGCCCATGCGCAGGCCCGTGGCAATAATCAGCCCGGCACCCACCAGCGTAATCCCATGCAACATGGATTGAATCGCTGGCAGCTCCCCATATCGATCGTAGAGCAACCCGAGTACCAGTGCGATAAGAAACGGCCCAAGCATCAAGCCTAGCGCACCGGCAACCGCGCCACGCCAGCCACAGAAACGAACCCCGACAGCAACGGCCAGGTTAACGACATTCGGGCCGGGTAGGAACTGACATAGCCCCAGTAAGACATTGAACTCTTCAGCTGTGAGCCAACCCTCTGTCTCTACGAGTAGCCGACGCGCCCACGGTAAAACGCCACCAAACCCGGATAGTCCTACCCGGCTAAACCCAAAAAACAGGGCGGCAGGGGTTGGCGTCGACTTAGTGACCGATTCTAAAATCTGCGGAGCGGGCATGTGCGGTAAGCCCCTCGCCTTCAGCCAGGCTCGATGCAATACGCCCCAGCGTCTGGGCGCCCGCCTGGGACACATGAATCAGGCTGCTACGCTTCTGGAAATCATAAACACCCAGCGGTGACGAAAACCGGGCACTGCCAGAAGTTGGCAACACATGGTTCGGCCCCGCGCAATAATCGCCTAATGATTCGGAGCTATAGGCACCCATAAAGATCGCGCCCGCATGACGAATCTGTGGCACCAGTGCCTGAGGATCCTGCACCGATAACTCGAGGTGCTCAGGTGCGATACGGTTACTGATTTCACACGCCTCAGCCAGATCCTTCACGAGAATCAGCGCGCCACGATCGGTCAGCGATGTACGAATCACATCGGCGCGTGGCATCTGCGGCAGTAGACGGTTAATACTTTCAGTAACGGCATCCAGATAAGCCGCATCCGGGCAAATCAGAATCGATTGCGCCAGTTCGTCATGCTCTGCCTGGGAAAACAGATCCATCGCTACCCAGTCTGCCGGTGTGCTGCCATCCGCAATCACCAGAATTTCCGAAGGGCCCGCAATCATATCGATACCTACCGTACCGAAAACGTGACGCTTGGCATTGGCCACATAAGCATTGCCCGGACCGACGATCTTGTCGACTTGCGGCACAGTTTCTGTGCCATAAGCCAATGCACCAACCGCCTGCGCACCACCAATGGTAAAGACCCGATCAACACCGGCAATGGCCGCAGCAGCTAGCACGAGGGGATTACGTTCACCACCCGGCGTTGGCACCACCATGATGAGTTCCTGCACACCCGCCACTTTGGCTGGAATCGCGTTCATCAGTACAGAAGAGGGATAAGCCGCCTTGCCACCCGGCACATACAAACCAACGCGATCCAGCGGAGTCACACGCTGACCGAGCACCGTGCCATCCGCCTCGGTATAGGTCCAACCTTCGATACGCTGACGTTCATGGAAGGCACGAATACGTTGCGCAGCCGTTTCCAGGGCAAGACGCTGATCTTGAGGCAGAGCAGCCAGAGCCGCTTGTAATTCAGCCTGCGGCAGTTCCAGATGATGCGCATCATGCACATCCAGGTGATCAAATTTACGGGTGTATTCAAGTAGCGCAGCATCACCACGCTGACGGATATCCGAAAGAATCTCGACCACCGTACGCTCAATGCTGGCATCCTGCTCAGCTTCCAGTGCCAGCAAGCCTTTTAATTCAGCATCAAAATGAGACGATCGGGTGCTTAGACGGCGGATCTTCACGGCGTTCTCCAAATCAGGCGGCCTGACGTGCTACGGCGCCTTCAAAATCAGTGAGGATGCGCTGCAGGCGTTCGTGCTTAAGCTTCAGCGCAGCCGGATTAACCACAAGGCGCGACGAAATTGGCATCACCTCTTCTACGGCCTGCAGATTATTGGCGCGTAGCGTATTGCCTGAAGAAACCAGATCAACAATCGCATCCGACAAACCAACCAGCGGGCCCAGCTCCATCGAACCATAGAGCTTAATCAGATCAATGTGAACGCCTTTGGCGGCGAAGTGTTCACGTGCAATATTGACGTACTTGGTTGCTACCCGTAGACGGCTACCCGGCTTAACGGCAGCCGCATAATCAAAACCTTCGGATACGGCAACCATCATCTTGCAACGGGCAATTTGAAGGTCAAGCGGTTCGTACAAGCCCTGACCGCCATGTTCAATGAGCACATCCTTGCCAGCGATACCGATATCGGCTGCGCCATATTGCACATAGGTCGGCACATCGGTAGCGCGTACGATCACAATGCGCACATCCGGATCCTGCGTTGGCAGAATCAGTTTGCGCGAAGACTCCGGATCTTCCGTCGGCAAGATACCTGCCGCTTCAAGGAGCGGAAGTGTTTCTTCAAGAATGCGGCCCTTTGACAGGGCAATGGTGATACCGCAGTTATTACGACTCACAGCGAATTCCAATCAGTTCAAAGCAAGAGTGGCGCCAAAGGCAACCAAACCCGTATTCTAGCGGACGCGACGCACCGAGGCGCCCAGGCGCGCCAGCTTTTCCTCAATACGTTCGTACCCACGATCCAGATGGTAGATGCGTTCGATCAGCGTCTCGCCCTGCGCGGCCAGACCGGCAATCACCAATGCAGCTGATGCACGCAGATCCGTTGCCATCACCGTTGCGCCTTCGAGTTTTTCAACGCCTTTAACAGCCGCCGAATTACCATCGATATGGATATCCGCACCCAGGCGCATCAATTCCACCGCATGCATAAAACGGTTCTCGAAGATCGTTTCTTTGATGATCGCTGTACCCTCAGCCAGACAGTTCACCGCCATCAGCTGTGCCTGCATATCTGTCGGAAATGCCGGATAAGGCGCAGTGCGGAACGAAACCGATTTCAAACGCGCCGGGGCCTGAATGCTGATGCAGTTGGCATCGCCACCGATCGTGCAGCCTGCTTCAACCAGCTTGGCCGTAACGGCTTCCAGATAGACTGCCGAGGTGCCTTGCAGGACCACATTGCCGCCGGTAATGGCTGCAGCACAGAGGAAAGTACCGGTCTCGATACGATCCGGCATCACAGCATGTTCTGCGCCGTGCAGTGCAGAAACACCCTGAATGCGAATAATGTCAGTGCCCGCACCTTCGATCTTGGCGCCCATGGCGATCAGACAGTTCGCGAGATCGACCACTTCCGGCTCACACGCGGCGTTCTCGATGATTGTTTCACCGTTAGCTAGCGTTGCCGCCATCATCAGGTTTTCAGTACCGGTCACAGTCACCATATCGGTACAGATACGTGCACCCTTCAGACCACCCGCAGGTGCCTTGGCATGGATATAACCCGCTTCAACATGGACTTCAGCACCCATGGCCTGCAAGCCCTTGATGTGCTGATCCACCGGACGCGCGCCAATAGCACAGCCCCCCGGCAGTGAAACCTTGGCTTCGCCCCAACGGGCAACCAGTGGGCCGAGCACCAGAATCGAGGCGCGCATGGTTTTAACCAGTTCGTAGGGCGCCACTGCCTGGGTAAGGCCGTTAGCATCCAATGTCACACCGGCTTCAGCGCCATCTAATGTAGATGCAACGCCCATATTAGTGAGCAAGCGAATCATGGTGGCCACATCGTTCAGATGCGGCAGATTCGTCAACACCAAGGGTTCGCGCACCAGTAGGCTGGCGCACAGAATCGGTAGTGCCGCATTCTTGGCACCGGAAATACGGATTTCGCCTTCGAGACGGCTGCCGCCCTGAATGAGTAATTTATCCACGATTAGCCCACTCCTCTGGGGTGAATGTCTGCATGGTCAAGGCATGCACCAGTTCGTCACGCATGGCATCGCCCAAGGCACCGTAAACCGCTTGATGGCGACGCACACGCGCCAACCCCGCAAATGCCTCGCTCACGATCAATAGCTCGAAATGGCGGCCATCGCCATCCAGCACGAGGTGAGAAACAGGCAGCTTTGCCCGCAGTGCAACTTCGATATCTTCCAGACGAACCATAACCAAATCCTGTTAAGTACGTAGCTTATAGCCACGCACCAGTAAGATAAAACTTAATAAACCAATCACAGCGGTAAAACCGAGCGCAACGCCAAAGCTGAGCCAGGGTGAAGCATCGGAAACCGCAAAGAATCCATAACGGAAACCGTCAATCAGATAGAACAGCGGGTTCATCCGGGACAGTTCCTGCCAGAACGCAGGGAGAGATTGTACCGAGTAGAAGACCCCAGACAGCATAGTGAGCGGCAGAATTAAAAAATTCTGGAAAGCAGCCAGTTGATCGAATTTCTCGGCCCACATGCCGGCAATAAGACCCAGCGCGCCCATTAAAGCCCCGCCAAGGAGTGTAAACACAAGAATCCAAACCGGTTCAGCCAGGCTTAAGCCCCCTACCCAACAGGTCGCCAGAAGGACACCACTGCCGACAACCGCACCGCGGATCGTCGCGGCCAGAAGGTATGCCACAAAGAATTGCACATTCGAAATCGGGGTCAGAAGTACAAAAACCAGATTCCCCGTAATTTTTGATTGAATCAATGAGGAGGAGCTATTGGCAAAGGCATTCTGCAGCACCGACATCATCACCAGACCCGGGATCAAAAAAGCCGTATAGCGCACCCCGTAAACCTGAACATGGTTATCCAGCACCTGGGAAAAAATCATCAGATAAAGCAAGGCCGTAAGCACCGGCGCGCACACGGTCTGGAAGCCTACTTTCCAGAAACGCAGGAGCTCTTTACGCAACAGGGTCAAAAACTCTGTCACACGGTTTCCTCTGCACCGTTATCCATAAATTTCAGGAAAGCGGTTTCCAGATCCGGCGGCGAAATGCTCATATCCTCCAGCCGGCAGCCAGACTCGCGCAATGCCGCGAGTACCGATTCAATGTCGGATAATTCGTCCAGCGTCCACTGCCAGGAGCGCTCCACATCCGGCAACGCCTGAGCCGATGCCGCCAGCAGCGGAGGTAAAAACCCGCCCTCTGACAAACGCACGGTCACACGATGTTTCGCAAACTGGCGGATCAGTGTTTCTGTCTTTTCCAAGGCGCAGATTTCGCCCGAACGCATAAGAGCCAAGCGCCCACACAGCGCCTCAGCCTCTTCGAGATAGTGCGTTGTCAGAATAATCGTGTGCCCGTCACGGTTAAGGCGACGAATAAAGTGCCATAAGCCTTGGCGCAATGCCACGTCCACGCCCGCTGTTGGCTCATCCAGAATAATCACCGGCGGGCGATGCACCAGCGCCTGAGCAACCAGTACCCGGCGCTTCATGCCGCCTGATAGGCTGCGCATTGAATGATCAGCTTTGTCTGATAGATCTAGCTCGGACAGCAATTCATCAATCCAGGCGTCATTCTGCTTGATGCCGAAATAGCCGGACTGCAAACGAAGAATCTCGCGCACCGAAAAGAAGGGATCAAAAACCAATTCCTGAGGGACCACACCCAGCGAACGTCGAGCCGCGCGATAGTCACTGCGCGTGTCATGCCCAAGAACATGGATACTCCCTGCATCCTGACGGCAAAGTCCTGCCATGCAGGAAATAAGTGTCGTTTTACCGGCACCGTTGGGGCCAAGCAATCCGAAGAACTCGCCCGCTTCAATTTCTAGGGATACGTCATGCAGTGCATGAACAGGTTGTCTCGTCCGGGCAAAGGTTTTGGAAACCTGCCGTACGGATACAGCGGAGAGGCTCACCCGGTCAAACTACCCGGAACAAGGTCTGCAGGCCGTACAAATCACTGAGCGCTCGCAATGCCGGTGGTGCATGATGCACCGTCACCGTTGCCCCACGGGCTGAACGGCTACAGGCCAACAAAACAGACAATGCGGAGGAATCAACACGGCCTACGGCCGCCATATCGACATGAAGGATGTGATCCTTTCGATTCAGTGCCCGCAACAGACCTGGCACTTCAGCAACGGTCATATCACCCCGGATTTCCAGACGCTGACCGTTATCGTGTCGCTGTATTCCTATCATGAATGGCGGCTCAGGAAGCCTTGCCCTTCGACTCTAGCTGCTTATTTTTCTCTGCCAGCATTTTAATCAGGCCATCCGTACCGTGATTGTGGATTTCCTGTGTAAATGCATCACGATAATTCGTAATCATTGAAACGCCGGCTAATGTTACGTCGAAGACTTTCCAACCATCCGTCATCTTTTCTAGGCTGAAGTTCACATCAAGCGGTTTTGCACCCGGCTTGATGATTAAAGTTTTAACAACCGCGGTCTGGTCTTCCGGATTTAATTTAAACGGCTTGTATTCCATCCGCTGCTCTTTCTTGATACCAATGAAAGCATTAGCGAAAGTACGAATCAACAGTTTGCGAAACTCTGCGACCAGCAGCTTTTTTTGTTCAGGTGAAGCTTGGCGCCAATCCTTGCCAACTGCCAGGCTAGTCATCCGATTAAAATCAAACTGATTGAGAATCGACTTCTCTGCCCATTCCACCAGTTTGGTGATATCACCCTTTTGCAGGGCCGGATCCTGATTTACATAGACATAGGTCTCCTCTGTAATCTGCTTGACGAGCACATCAGGCGGGACTACTTCGGCATGCGCCAAAGTTGCCAGCATCAAGCCGAACACCAGGAATAACTTACGAATATGCAACAACATCATGGATTTAACCCTTTTGAAAGCAGATTTCACATTCTACTGCTGACTGATTTTTCCGTCATCAGTCGGAGCCTTAACCGCTGGCTCAGATTCAATGTCACCGTCTAACCCAGGAGGGGCCCCGTCATAAATCAGATTCAGCCGGTTCTGCATGAACGCATCGCGCAAATAGCTGTACTTATCTGTAGCCGCTTCTTCGATGATCTTTTCTGCCGGCAACAGGTTTGCCCGGGTATTCAGGAATCTAGCACCCCAGGCAATGTAATAGGCTGTCGGATCACGAAGGACGAGGTCTAGAGGACTAGCCGCCAGATCAGCAGCCCAGCCAAAGGTGTCACGCACATCGCTTGGTCCCAGTATTGGCAGCACGAAATAAGGCCCGGGAGGCACACCCCAACGGCCAAAGGTCACACCGAAATCATTGTCATTCTTGTACCAACCCGCATTACCCGCCACGTCAAACAGACCACCAAAGCCCAGCGTCGTATTAATCACAACGCGACCCAGATCATTAAAGGCCTGCTCGCCACGCCCCTGCAAGATATCGTTGACACCAATCATCACATCGCCAATGTTCGAGAAGAAGTTGGTGACTAGAATTCTTAGCGGTTCCGGCATGATGAAGTCATAGGAAACTGCGATCGGTTTAATCAAGATCGTATCCACGGCTTCATTCACCTGGAACATGCCGCGGTTATAGCCTTCCCATGGGTCACGGGGATTCGCATTTTCAGTGGTTGCACACCCGGTCATACTGACCGCCAGCGCAAGCGCCGCTAGCCAATGACGCATCGTCAATTTACTGAGCACCTGCATCCTTTTTACCTTCCGAAGCCTTGTTAAACAAAAACTGGCTAATAAGCTTTTCTAGAACAATAGCCGATTGTGTCTTGGCGATCGTGCCACCTGCAGGGATCATCCGCTCATCACCGCCTGCATCCAGCCCGATATATTGCTCACCGAGTAGGCCCGACGTCAGAATTGACGCAAAGGTGTCATTCGGGAATTGGTACTGGCTATCGATCTTAAGCACCACATTCGCCTCATAGGTCTGAGGATCAAAACGGATCTCAGCAACACGGCCAACAACCACACCAGCGCTCTTGACTGGGCCTCGCGCTTTAAGACCACCAATATTGTCGAACTTAGCCGTAATTTCGTAAGTCGTGGCAAAGCTGCTGGCTGAAAAATTACTCACCTTCAACGCCAGAAACAGGACAGCGGCAAAGCCGATGACCACAAATACACCCACCCAAAGATCCATTACCCTGCGGTTCATCATAAGCCTCGGAACATAAAGGAAGTCAGCACAAAGTCTAATGCCAGTATCGCCAGTGCGGACGTGACTACAGTCCGGGTAATCGCACGCGACACCCCTTCTGCAGTCGGCACAGCATCAAAGCCTTCAAACACGGCAATCAGAGAAACTGCCACGCCGAAGACTGCGCTCTTAATGATGCCATTGAAAACATCATCGCGGAAACTTACGTTGGCCTGCATCTGCGCCCAGAAGGCACCCTCATCGACCCCGATAAAGATCACCCCGATGAGCCAACCACCAAAAATGCCTGCTGCAGTAAACAATGTCGCCAGCAGAGGCATCGATAAAACGCCGCCCCAGAAACGTGGCGCCATAATGCGGGCTAACGGATTAACCGCCATCATATCCATGGCGGCAAGCTGTTCTGTGGCTTTCATTAGCCCAACCTCCGCCGTCATCGATGACCCGGCACGGGACGCGAAGAGTAAAGCAGCCACTACCGGACCCAGTTCACGCACCAGCGATAAAGCCACCAGAATACCCAGCGCTTCTGAAGAACCGTAGCGCTGCAAGGTGTCATAGCCCTGCAAACCCAGCACCAGGCCGACAAACAGCCCTGAAACCAGAATAATAATGAGCGATAGCACGCCGCTGGCATAAAGCTCGCGTAGCAGCAGACGGGGGCGGCGAAAAGTCTCTCCGGAATGCGACAGCATGGCCAGAAAGAAACGGGCGGCAAAGCCCAGACGCCAGACACGATCAATCGTGTTTGCCCCAATGACTGAGAAGAAACGCTCAATAAGGCGCATCAAGCTGCCCCTGCCAAAAGCTGTTCATCCAGATTATCCGCCGGATAATGGAAGTGCACAGGGCCATCCGGTTGCGCGTGCACAAACTGATACACGTAGGGATCTGTCGACACCCGCAATTCTGCAGGGGTACCCGAACCCACCATACGGCCACCCGCCATGAAATAAACGTAGTCAACCACGGCCAGCGACTCATGAACATCATGCGTCACCATCACCGACGTCGCCCCGAGCGCATCCGTCAGTCGGCGAATTAGCGTGGCGATAATCGACAGCGAGATGGGATCAAGCCCGGTGAACGGCTCGTCAAACAAAATCAGTTCGGGATCTAGCGCTACTGAACGAGCCAATGCCACACGGCGGGCCATACCCCCAGATAACTCGGCGGGCATCAGCTGTGCAGCCCCACGCAGACCCACCGCTTCCAGCTTTAGAAGCACGAGGTCGCGGATAGCCGATTCAGGCAGTCGCGTGTGCTCCCGGAGGGGAAAGGCAATATTGTCGTAAACCGACAAGTCGGTAAACAGTGCGCCAAACTGGAAAAGCATACCCATCCGCCGGCGCATGTCATAAAGTTCACGCTCATTAAATCGGCTGACTTCATGCCCCGCTACCTTGAGGCTGCCGCGGTCTGGCTTAATCTGACCGCCAATCAAACGCAGCAAGGTCGTCTTACCGCAGCCGGATCCACCCATAATGGCCGTCAGCTTGCCTTTAGGCAGCTGCATATCGATCCCTGAAAGAATCTGGCGATCGCCATAGGCGAAGTCGAGGCCATTGATTTCTACGTAGGGGATGGTCATTAAGCGGAGAATCTCGTCAGTCTTATGGATACCCTGTAATTCTATCACCGACACCTAGGAAGCTGCGGCGCTCGAAAACAACCGAAACAAAGAAAAAAGCCCTTAAAACATGCAACTTATTCACTAAAAAACAATGCTTCGTTGATAGAATTGCCCTCAATCTATTGCCAACAGAATTTCGACCCCTACTTATGCTCTTCCACGACCTTTATCACAGTCTCGAAAAAGCCCGCTGGTCCATGGCCAACGATGTCCCTTGGGATGACTTCGACGCATCGCTGTTAACCGAAGAGCAGGCGCTGACTATCAAGTACAACGCCATTACCGAATGGGCGGCGCTGCCAGCCACGGAAATGTTCCTGCGTGACAATCGTGATGACTCGGATTTCAGTGCGTTCATGAGCATCTGGTTCTATGAAGAACAGAAGCATGCACTAGTACTGATGGAATACCTGCGTCGTTTCCGCCCGGATCTATGCCCCACCGAAGCTGAGTTGCACGCTGTGCGCTTCGAATTCGACCCGGCACCCAAGCTAGAAACACTGATGCTGCACTTCTGTGGCGAAGTGCGCCTGACCCAGTGGTACCGTCGTGCTGGCGAATGGCATACCGAGCCAGTAATCAAAAAGATCTATGACTTCCTGTCTCGCGATGAAGCCCGTCACGGCGGCGCTTACCTCAAGTACATGAAGCGCGCCCTGGATACGCATGGCAAAACAGCCGCACAGGCTTTTGCCAAGATTGGTGTGCTGATGGCCAGCTCTGCTCGCACGCAGAAGGCCCTCCATCCAACCAACCTGCACGTGAACAAAGAACTCTATCCGCAAGATACGGTTCAGAGCCGTATGCCTGATCCGGCCTGGCTGGAGCACTGGCTCGACACACAGATCAAATTCGACAAACCATGCGAAGACCGAGTTGTGGGCGGCATCCTGCGCAATCTCTCCAGCCTGTTCGAACAAAGCTTCGAAACCGTGCAGGATCTCAACCGCTTCCGTAAATCGCTAGCTACCGCCTAACGTTCATGAGCATCATTACCGATCTGCCGCTGCCTGATTTCGAACACAAACTGGTACGTCCGGAAGATCTGGCCAAACGAGTCGCCGAACTACCCCGACCGGTGGTGTTTACCAACGGTTGCTTTGACATCCTGCATCGCGGGCACGTCACCTACCTGGCGCAAGCGCGTGCATTGGGTGGCTCGTTGATCGTTGCGGCAAATACCGATGCCTCAGTCAAGCGCTTGGGTAAAGGTGATGACCGTCCACTCAACCCGCTGATCAACCGTATGGCGGTTCTAGCTGCGCTGGAATGCGTGTCACTGGTCACCTGGTTTGATGAAGACACGCCTATCGAGCGCATACTGGACTGCAAACCGGACATTTTGGTCAAAGGCGGTGACTGGTCGGTAGACAACATCGTTGGCGCCCCCGAAGTACGTGGCTGGGGCGGCAAGGTAGTCTCGATTCCGTTCCTGCACGATACCTCGACCACCGCGATGGTCAAAAAAATCCGTAGCTGCTAAGCGTTACAGCACGACCTGGGTGCCCAATTCAACGACCCGGTTAGTGGGAATATTGAAATAGTTCGTGGCACTGTCGGCATTGCGGAACATCATCACAAAAAGCTTTTCACGCCAGAACGCCATTTCCGAATTCAGCTTCGGAATCAGCGTTTCACGGCCCAGGAAGAATGACGTTTCCATCATGCTGAACGGCAAGCCATAAGCACCACACAGCGCTAGAGAAGCTGGCACATCAGGCTCTTCTTTAAATCCGTAACGGATCAGCACCGTCCAGAAATTCTCTTTGATCGGTCGTACTTCTACGCGATCGGCTTCCGGCACAAAAGGCACATCCTCAATCTGCACACTGGCAACGACAATGCGCTCGTGCAGCACTTTGTTGTGCATCAGGTTGTGTAACAAGGCATGCGGCACACCTTCGAGGTCTGCATTGAGGAAAATAGCCGTTCCGGGAACCCGGGTCGGCATACCTACTGCCAGGCTGCCAACGAATGCATCCAGGCGCAACTCTTCACTACGCAAACGTTTGCGTAACAAGACGCGACCGCGTTCCCAGGTGGTCATGATCGTAAAGATCACCACACCGGCAACCAGCGGGAACCAACCGCCATCCGGAATTTTCTGAATATTGGCCCACAGGAAAATCACTTCGAAAACGAGAAAGAACGCGAACAGTAGTGCTGCGCGGTACCAACCCCACTTCCAAATCTTGGCGGCAACCACCACGGCAAGCAACGAGGTAATCACCATGTCACCGGTTACGGCCAGACCATAGGCTGCAGCCAGGTTATTGGATGACTTGAAGGTGAGCACCAGCAGAATCACCGCACTCAATTGCAACCAGTTAACGCCAGGCATGTATATCTGGCCCTGCTCTTTTTCCGATGTGTGCTGCACCAGCATCCGCGGCACAAAGCCCAGTAGCATGGCCTGTCGGGTCATGGAGAACGCACCGGTAATAACGGCCTGAGAAGCAATCACCGTGGCACAGGTGGCCAGACAAACCAATGGAAAACGTAGGGATTCCGGCACGCCCATGTAAAACGGGTTATCCATGGCGCTAGGATTCGCCAGCACCAATGCCGCCTGTCCGAAGTAATTGAGCACCAGCGCTGGCAGAACGAAGAAGGCCCATGCCAGACGAATCGGTTTACGCCCGAAGTGCCCCATATCGGCGTAGAGCGCCTCTGCACCGGTAACTGCCAGCACCACACTACCCATGGCATAAACCGCTATATGCGGATTATCAATCAGTAGATGAATGGCATACATCGGATTAAGCGCCAGCAGCACGTGCGGATTCTGGATCAGGTTATAGACACCCATCACCCCGAGCACGCTGAACCAGACACCCATCACCGGACCAAAAAATGCCCCGACCTTGGCCGTGCCATGCCGTTGAAATACAAAGAGTCCGATCAGAATCATCAGCGTTAACGGAATCACCATGGTGCGCAATTGCGGCGCCACCACATCTAGCCCTTCAACGGCTGACAGCACCGAAATAGCCGGCGTGACCATGCCATCCCCATAGAACATGGCGGTTCCGAGAATCCCCGCCAGCATGATCCACTTGGCGCGCTTCGGTTTGTCATGCGCTTCATGGAGTGCCAAAGCAATCAGGGCCATGATGCCGCCCTCGCCCCGGTTATCCGCGCGCAAAATAAATACGATGTACTTGACCGAGACAATCACGATCAATGCCCAGAAAATCATGGACAGACCACCGAAGACATTGGCTTCGGTCAGCGGAATCGGGTGATTACCGGCGAATAGTTCTTTAAAAGCGTAGAGCGGGCTGGTGCCGATATCCCCATACACCACGCCCAGTGCGCCGAGGACGAGCAGCTTCATGCTCGTCTTCTGCTCATGACTTAATTCAGCGTTCGACGTTGATACCGACATATCTAATCCCTACAACAAAACCAATGCACCAACGTCGAAAAAACTAACTAATTAAAACGGAATATCGTCATCCAGATCAGCCACATTGGCAGGCGGACGACGGCTTGCATTATTACCTGCAGCAGAAGCCGGTGCAAAAGGATCATCTCGGCTTACTGGCTCGCCCTGACCTTCTCGGCGACCCAGCATCTTCATTTCGGTGGCTTCAATTTCGGTCGTATAACGTTCCTGACCGTCTTTGTCTTGCCATTTACGGGTCTTAATACGACCTTCGATATAGACCTGCGAACCTTTTTTAAGGTACTGCCCAGCAATCTCAGCCAAACGACGGTAGAACACCACGCGGTGCCACTCAGTCGCTTCACGCTGTTCGCCACTGGCTTTATCGCGCCAGCTATCAGTTGTTGCCAGGCGGATATTGCATACCGCATCGCCAGAGGTGGTGTAACGGGTTTCCGGGTCTGCACCCAGGTTGCCGATGAGAATTACTTTATTGAGCGATGCCATAAGAGTCTCCAGAGTTAACGAGTGTAGCGGCCAAAAAGATGGCTTACCGAGTTATAAGATTATCATGCCGGCAGTCGAGCGGGCCACTTCACCAGAATAATCAGCCAGATCAGAGCCAATACACCACAACCGCTAAAGACTGCGGCAAAGCCCCCAGTTTGCAGCAACCAGCCACCCAAAGCCCCACCAACAAACAAACCCAGAGACTGCAGCGTATTGTAAATACCCAGCGCCCGGGCTTTACCCGTGGCTGGGGCAATGCGCGATATCAACGAAGGCTGCAAAGCCTCCAATATGTTAAATCCGGTAAAAAATACGGCAATTAATAGCAAGATCAACGATGTTGCAAGAACTTGGCTCAATTCTTGGCCACCTAGCAAAACTACAAAACCCAGCTGGACCAATCCAATCAGAAATACTGCAAAAGCAAACACCTGGGCCATGCGCTTGTGGCGCTCGGCCTGCATCATGGCAGGCCACAGCACAAAGAATGAGGCCACTACCGCCGGCACATAGATCATCCAGTGGTTCTGCAATGGCATGCCCGCCAGCTGGATAAGCAAGGCCGGGACAGCAACCCACATGGCAATCTGTATGGCATGCAGAATGAATACGCCCAGATTCAATCTGAGCAGACGCGGCTCAATCAACATCTGGCCAAAGGTTCCGGGCACAACGTTCGGCAACGCTGGCGCCGGCGGCACCAGACGGAACAAAGCCCAGAAGGCACCCAACCCCAGGGCACAGGTCACCCAGAAAATCCCGTTAAGGCCAACCCAGCCATATAGTACGGGCGCCACAGCCAGCGACAACGCAAACATCAATGCGATCGACCCGCCAATCATGGCCATCGCTTTACTGCGCTGACTATCACGCGTCAGGTCAGCGACCAGTGCCGTAATTGCAGCAGAAATTGCGCCGCTACCCTGCAACATACGCCCCAGGGTCATTGCCTCAATAGAGTTCGCTAGGGCGCAGACGATGCTGCCCGCCAGAAAGAGCACCAACCCACAGGCGATGACTGGCTTGCGCCCCCAGTGATCGGCCAGTATCCCAAACGGCAGCTGCAAACACGCCTGAGTCAGCCCGTAAGCACCCAGCGCTAGCCCTACTGCAGCAATATCCTGTCCACCCGTCAGATTACGAGCCGCCACAGCAAAAACCGGTAGCACGATAAAGAGCCCCAGCATACGGAGCGCAAAAATCGCAGCCAGGCCCAGCGCGGCGCGGCGCTCTGCAGGCAGCATAGGCTCTTTAACGGGGAAATCTTTGCGGGACATATCAGTCTGGGTCTGTCGGTTTTAAGGCCGAATCCTAAGAAATCTAAAAATAAATGATGCGCCGGTTGCGGCGCACAAAGACAGCCGCGTAATATTACCAGTTGGCCTGCGTTTTACCGGGGCCTAATCGCTTTCTGACAGACCGGAACCACACATGGACGACATCCGCATCCGCGGTGCACGCACGCACAACCTTCAAAACATCAGCCTGGACCTGCCACGCCATAAGCTGATCGTGATTACCGGACTCTCCGGTTCCGGAAAAAGTTCGCTCGCCTTCGATACGCTGTATGCCGAAGGTCAGCGCCGCTACGTAGAAAGCCTCTCGGCCTACGCACGCCAGTTCCTGCAACTCATGGAAAAGCCGGATGTCGATCTGATCGAGGGACTCTCCCCCGCCATTTCAATTGAACAAAAAGCCACCAGCCATAACCCACGATCTACCGTAGGCACGGTTACTGAAATCCACGACTACCTGCGCCTGCTCTTTGCGCGCGCCGGCACGCCCTATTGCCCGGAACACCATCTGCCGCTGCAAGCACAGACCGTGTCACAAATGGTTGACCACGTATTAGCCATGCCGGAAGAAACCAAGCTGATGATTCTGGCGCCGGTGGTTGCTAACCGCAAAGGCGAACAACAGGAGCTCTTTGCCGAATTGCGCGCTCAGGGCTTTGTGCGTCTGCGCGTCGACGGCGAGATCCATGAGATCGATGCCCTACCCAAGCTCGACAAGAATAAGAAACATGATATCGACGTGGTCATCGATCGCCTGAAAGTGCGTGAAGACACCCGCCAACGCCTGGCAGAAAGCTTTGAAGTCGCCCTGCGCCATGCAGATGGCCGCGCGATTGCATTGAACATGGACACTAACGAAGCACATGTATTCTCGGCCCGCTTCTCCTGCCCACATTGTAATTTTGCGCTACAGGAACTTGAGCCACGCATCTTCTCGTTCAACAATCCCATGGGGGCCTGTCCGAAGTGTGATGGGCTAGGCGTGATTCAATTCTTTGACCCCAAGCGGGTCGTTGCGCATCCGGAGCTTTCTCTCTCCTCTGGCGCGATTCGTGGCTGGGATCGACGTAACCAGTTTTACTTCCAGATGGTGATTGCACTGGGTGAGTATTACGGCTTTGATGTCACCACGCCATTTAATGAACTGCCCGAAGAAACACGTCAGATCGTTCTCTACGGTTCAGGTGAAGAAAGCCTCCCCTTCCAGTACATGAATGAACGCGGCAAACTCACCGTTCGCGAACACACCTTCGAGGGAATCATTCCAAACCTCGAACGTCGTTATCGGGAAACCGAGTCCTCGGCTGTCCGTGAAGAGTTAGCCAAATACGTCAGCGATACGGTGTGCCCTTCCTGTGAAGGCGCCCGTCTGCGCAAAGAAGCGCGCTATGTACAAGTGGGTGAACGCACCCTCTACGAAATCAGCCGCCTACCGCTGCGCGATTGTCGCGACTATTTTAACGGCCTGGCGTTACAGGGACAGCGGGCTCAAGTGGCCGATAAGATCCTCAAAGAAATCACGGCACGACTTGAGTTCCTGATCAACGTTGGGCTCGACTATCTGTCGCTGGAACGCTCGGCAGATACGCTCTCCGGCGGCGAAGCCCAGCGCATTCGTTTAGCCTCACAAATCGGCTCTGGTTTAACGGGTGTTATGTACGTGCTCGATGAACCATCAATTGGTCTACATCAACGTGACAATGATCGCCTGCTGGGAACGCTAAAGCATCTGCGCGACCTGGGTAATACGGTCATCGTGGTTGAGCACGACGAAGATGCCATCCGCATGGCAGACTACGTGGTCGATATGGGGCCTGGTGCTGGTGTCCACGGTGGGCACATCGTCGCCGAAGGCACCCCCAAGCAGATCATCGAACACCCAGACTCAATGACGGGTGCGTTTCTATCAGGCCGTGAAGCGATCAAGGTGCCAAGCACCCGCAAGGCACCGGATCCGGAACGCGTGCTGCAACTGAAAAATGCTACAGGCAACAACTTACGCGGCACCGACCTCACGATTCCATTAGGGCTCTTTACCTGCATCACCGGCGTTTCAGGCTCGGGTAAATCAACCCTGATCAACGACACCCTCTATGCAGTGTGTGCCAAGCATCTTTACGGCAGCAGCCTCGATCCGGCACCTTATGAGGAGCTCACCGGCCTTGATCAAATCGACAAGGTGATCAACGTCGATCAAAGCCCAATTGGCCGCACACCGCGTTCCAACCCGGCCACCTATACCGGCCTGCTGACCCCGATTCGTGAACTTTTCTCCAGCGTGCCGGAATCTCGCACACGGGGTTACGAGCCAGGCCGCTTCTCCTTCAATGTGCGCGGCGGCCGTTGCGAAGCCTGTCAGGGCGATGGCGTTATCAAAGTAGAAATGCACTTCCTACCGGATGTGTATGTCCCGTGCGACGTCTGTCATGGCAAACGCTATAACCGCGAAACGCTTGAGATTCATTACAAGGGTAAGAACATCCACGAAATTCTCGAGATGACCGTGGAAAACGCACTCGAATTCTTCAACGCCGTACCTACCGTAGCGCGCAAACTCAAAACACTAATGGATGTCGGTCTGGGTTATATCCAACTCGGCCAATCAGCCACTACGCTGTCCGGCGGTGAAGCACAGCGCGTCAAACTCTCGCTCGAACTATCCAAGCGCGATACCGGTCGTACGCTCTACATTCTGGATGAACCAACCACCGGCCTGCACTTCCAGGATATCCGTTTACTGCTTGGCGTTTTACATCGTCTCACCGAACACGGTAACAGCGTCGTCGTGATCGAACACAACCTCGACGTCATCAAGACGGCCGACTGGGTCATTGACCTTGGCCCAGAAGGTGGCGCAGGGGGTGGTCGCATCATTGCCGAAGGCACACCGGAGGCAGTCGCCGAAGTCAAAGGCAGCCACACGGCGCATTTCCTGAAGCAGGTTCTGACCAACTCGTTCGCTGCACCTATTAAAGCCAGCAAGGCTAAGTCTTCGGCTAAGCCAAGCATAAAGAAAAAATCCAAGGCGTCAGAATGACACAACAGACTGTTAAAGAAAGCACCGTGCCTAACGACATGACCCTGAGTGACCTTGTGGGTCTTGTCGAATCCGGCATTCCGTTTACCTTACTGGATGTGCGCGAACCTCAGGAATGGCAGAACGGTCACCTAGAGGGCGCTCAGCTCCTTCCGCTGGGGCAACTGCTCAGCACCCCTGATGCACTTAACGGCATCTCTCGGACGCTACCGCTTGTAGTGTACTGCCAGCATGGCATTCGAAGCCTGAGTGCGGTCCGCTATCTACGCGAGCAGGGCTTTGACGCCTTCAATCTCATCGTTGACTGGTCTGCCTTAAGCAGCGCCGGATAATTTTTCGATAAAATACGGGGGCTGGGGACAATCCGGCCACTGTTTTCAATACGCCACCCCCACAAGGATTACCGACCATGAGCACCAGCTGGTTAGATAAAAGCCACATCATCGCCAAACCCGGCTTCAATCGTTGGCTGGTTCCACCCGCCGCACTCGCCATTCACCTATGCATTGGCATGGCTTACGGTTTCTCTGTGTTCTGGCTGCCGCTGTCGCGCGCCATTGGCATCACGGCACCTGTCGCCTGCCCCGCAGAAATGAGTTTGCTTACTGAATTATTTGCCAGCAACTGCGACTGGAAGATTTCCACACTCGGCTGGATGTACACCCTTTTCTTCGTGTTCCTCGGCTCTTCTGCTGCTATCTGGGGTGGCTGGCTGGAACGTGTTGGCCCACGTAAAGCCGGCCTGGTCTCGGCCATTTGCTGGTGTGGCGGTCTGGTTATTTCGGCTATTGGCATCAAGCTGCACCAGATCTGGCTCATGTGGTTAGGTTCCGGCGTCATCGGCGGGATCGGCCTGGGACTTGGTTACATTTCACCGGTATCAACCCTGATCAAATGGTTTCCGGATCGTCGTGGCATGGCAACCGGCATGGCCATCATGGGCTTCGGCGGTGGCGCCATGATCGGCGCACCTCTGGCCGACCTGCTGATGAAACACTTCGCAACCCCAACCTCCGTTGGTGTCTTCGAAACTTTCCTAGTCCTGGCAGCCATCTACTTCATCTTTATGATCTCGGGCGCATTGGGCTACCGCATCCCGGCCGAAGGCTGGAAGCCGGCTGGCTGGACCCCGCCCCCGCCTTCCAAGAGCGCCATGATCACAAGCCATCACGTGCATCTGAGCCATGCCTGGAAAACCCGTCAGTTCTGGCTAGTCTGGATCGTACTGTGCGTTAACGTCACCGCAGGTATCGGCATCATCGGCATGGCCTCGCCCATGCTTCAGGAAGTATTCGCCGGTAAATTGATTGGTATCGATCTGGCCTTTAACGAACTGAGCGCCGCCCAGAAAACCTCGATCGCGGCCATCGCTGCTGGATTCACGGGTCTGCTATCGCTATTCAACATCGTTGGCCGTTTCTTCTGGGCCTCCTTGTCTGACAAGCTGGGGCGCAAAGCAACTTACGCCACCTTCTTCCTGCTCGGTTTCGCCATGTATGCAGCCATTCCGAGCACGGCTGAAACTGCAAGCCTCGCCTTCTTCGTCATCTTCATGTGCGTCATTCTGTCGATGTACGGCGGTTGCTTCGCTACGGTACCTGCTTACCTGGCAGATATGTTCGGCACCAAGTTCGTAGGCGCCATTCATGGCCGCCTGCTCACAGCATGGTCGGCTGCCGGCATCTTTGGCCCCGTCATCGTTAATTACCTACGGGAATATCAACTCGCCCACGGTGTTGCACGGGCAGATGCCTACAACATCACCATGTACATCCTTTCCGCCTTACTGATCATTGGCTTCATTGCCAACTGGTTGGTACGTCCGGTTTCTGAAGAGCTGCACATGAGCAAAGAAGAAGTCGCCGAAGAAAAGAAGATCGCCGACGATACCCATGAGCACTTCGTGTCCGATGTATCTGCTATTGCCCATGAAGTGAGTCATTCTTGGAAGATTGCGTTGGCCTGGGCTGCGGTCTCGATTCCCATGGCTTGGGGTATGTGGATCACCCTACAGAAAGCACTACTGCTTTTTAAGTAAGAGAACACACTGCCCAATAAAAAACCGCCCTAGGGCGGTTTTTTATTGCCTATCGTTTCTGTATTACTCCACCGTCACCGACTTGGCGAGGTTTCTAGGCTTATCCACATCCGTGCCCTTGGCCAGCGCCGTGTGATACGACAGCAGCTGTAGCGGGATGGTGTGGACGATGGGCGATAGGCTACCGGCATGATCCGGTACGGTAATGACGTGTACGCCTTCTGATTCTTTAAAACCGGTGTTGGCATCGGCCAGGACGAAGAGTTCACCACCGCGGGCTTTGACTTCCTGCAGGTTGCTCTTGAGCTTTTCCAGGAGGACATCGTTAGGGGCGACGGAGATGACCGGCATATTCTTATCGACGAGTGCCAGGGGGCCGTGCTTGAGTTCGCCAGCGGCATAGGCCTCGGCGTGGATGTAGGTGATCTCTTTGAGCTTCAGTGCGCCTTCGAGAGCAATCGGGTAATGCACGCCACGGCCGAGGAATAAGGCGTGCTGTTTGTCGGCAAAGAGTTTGGCCCAGGCTTTGATCTGCGGTTCAACGGCCAGTACGGCGGTAATGGCGGCTGGCAGGTGACGTAGGTCAGAAACCAGGCTGGAGAGTTTGTCTGCGCTGATGGTGCCTTTGACTTTGGCCAGTACCAGGGTGAGCACATAGAGGGCTGCCAGCTGGGTGGTGAAGGCTTTGGTTGAGGCCACACCAATTTCCGGGCCGGCATGGGTGAGGAAGCGCAGCGGACAGGCACGAACGATGGCTGACTCTGGTACGTTACAGATGGCCAGAGCATGAGGCATGCCCTGCTCCTGGGCGTGCTTAAGGGCCGCCAGGGTGTCTGCGGTCTCTCCCGATTGGGAGATGGCGATGACGAGGGTCTTGGGGTCAGGGACGCTATCGCGGTAGCGGTATTCACTGGCGACTTCGACGCTGACGGGGATCTTGGCAATGCTTTCCAGCCAGTAACGGGCGGTGAGGCCAGCGTGGTAGCTGGTGCCGCAGGCCAGGATGAGGATGCGGTCGATGTTCTGGAAGATGGCTTCAGCTTCTGAGCCGAACCATCCCGCCTGGACGGTCTGGGCACCACCGAGCATGTCGAGGGTGTTGATGATGGCGGCAGGCTGTTCAAAGATCTCTTTTTGCATGTAGTGGGCATAGGTGCCCAGTTCTACGGCATCGGCAGAGAGTTGCGATTCGGTTTCAGCCCGGGTGACGGGGGTGCCGTCCTGACGGGTGATGGTGATGCTGTCCGGGGTGAGTTCGGCGATGTCGCCGTTCTCGAGGTAGACCATGCGGCGGGTAACCTGCAGCAGGGCTGCGGTATCCGAGGCGGCATAGTTAGCGTCATCGGCCAGACCCAGTACGAGGGGTGAACCTTCACGGGCGACGATGGCGCGGTGAGGGTTGTCTTGTTGTATGACGCCGATGGCGTAGGCACCGGTTAGACGGGCGCAAGCAGTGCGAACGGCGGCGACAAGATTGGCCGAAGAGGCAAGGTTCTGGTGCACAAGATGGGCAATAACCTCGGTATCTGTATCAGAAGTGAATACATAACCAGCAGCCTTAAGTTCAGCACGCAGTTCTTCGTGGTTCTCGATGATGCCGTTATGAACGACGGCCAGACCATTGGAGATGTGCGGGTGGGCATTACGCTCACAGGGGGCGCCATGGGTGGCCCAACGGGTGTGGGCAATGCCGGTGTCGCCGGCGAGGTGTTGTTTGTCGGTTTCTGCGGTGAGATCAGCGACGCGGCCTGCTGAACGGACGCGGACGAGGCCATCACCATTGAGGACAGCAACGCCCGCAGAGTCGTAGCCACGGTATTCCAGCTTGCGCAGGCCTTCGAGCAGCACCGAAACGATATTCTTACGAGCAACCGCAACAACTATGCCGCACATGGAACAACCTCGAAGTCATAAATTATTTGCGCAATTATACCGTTGCCAGCCCGAGGAACCGCTATTTCATGAATCAGGTCATAAGCTTATAAAAAACATGTCTAGTCGAGGAGCCACTCTTTACGGATAATCGGAGCGTTAACTCTGAATCCATGAGGTTTTGTATGGCCATCGCACAAGATGTCACTGCTCTAATCGGCAACACCCCGCTCGTTCGCATCAACCGTCTGACCGAAGGCAGCAAAGCCGAGGTCGTTGCCAAGCTCGAATACTTTAATCCCTCGCACAGCGTTAAAGATCGTATTGGCGTTTCCATGATCGACGCCGCTGAAAAGGCGGGCCTGATTAAACCGGATACGGTCATTGTCGAACCTACCAGTGGCAATACGGGCATTGCCCTCGCCTTCGTGGCTGCAGCCCGTGGTTACAAACTCATTCTGACAATGCCAGAAACGATGTCCAAGGAACGCCGCGCTCTGCTTCGCGCCTATGGTGCAGAGCTGATTCTGACGCCGGGCCCAGAAGGTATGGGCGGTGCCATCAAAAAAGCTGAAGATCTCGCCGCGGCCAATCCAAACTACCTGATTCTCCAACAGTTTAAGAACCCGGCCAATCCGGAAATTCACCGCAATACAACCGCAGAAGAAATCTGGCGCGACACCGAAGGTCAGGTAGACATCCTGATTTCGGGCGTGGGCACCGGCGGCACCATTACGGGCGTCGGCGAAGTCCTCAAAAAGAAGAATCCCAACTTCAAAGTCATCGCAGTCGAACCAGACGCATCGCCAGTGCTTTCTGGTGGAGAAAAAGGCCCGCATCCCATTCAAGGTATTGGCGCTGGCTTTATCCCCCCTATCCTCAATACGGCCGTTTACGACGAAGTCATTCGCGTTAAAAACGACGATGCCTTTGAAACTGCAAAACGCGCCGCCAAAGAAGAAGGCCTGCTGGTTGGCATTTCATCAGGTGCTGCGCTATGGGCTGCACTGGAAGTTGCCAGGCGCCCTGAGAATGCAGGAAAACGGATCGTGGTGATTATTCCTTCATTCGGAGAGCGTTATCTCAGCACGGCACTCTTTGCCGGATTGTCTGACTAAGTTAACCTCGCACCAAAAGATAAGGCCCCGTATGGGGCCTTATCTTTTGGTGCCTACGCAAACAATCTTAAGAGCGTTTGGCTTTAGGCACCGCTTTGACCGTTGCATTGCCAACAAGCGCTACGTTGTTTTCAGTAATCTCTTTCACCTGGCTCATGGATTCATTGAACCGGGCAAATGCCTGATTGGCCGCATCGACTGCAGATTTGAGCGTGGCGACCGCAACCTCAGAGCCGGCTGGTGATGCCGTAGCAATTTTGTCGGTCAAACTTGCCATGCTCTCTTTGAACTCCTCGAATTTTCTTTCCACAATCGCCGTTGCATCTTCACGTGCAGCCGACGTAATTTCATACACGCTACGGGTATAGGCCACACCTTTTTCGATATGCGGCTGGGCAAGGTTAGTTGGCAATGCCATCGCTTCCTGTGGTGACTTCACCGAGAGCACAGCCTTCCCATTACGTGCCATGTCTTCGAAAGCTTCGCGCGTTGCATGCAGATTCAAAGCCGCTACACGCTCTGCAGAAGCCAGTGCCGTATTAACCACCGAAAGCAAGGTATCCACAGCTGTTTTCTGTGCGGCAAGAAATGATTCGTTATTGAAAGTAGACATCAAAGTCTCCGGAAAGTGATTACGGTTCAGCTCAACAAATAAATTCTATTGGCATATTTTAACCTGCAATACCGTTGGGGCGATGGTCATACTGTTTCAGCACATCTAATGACACATAATCGAGCACGTTCATATGCGTACTTTCCAACACCACCAGCGGTGCACAGCCTGCAGCATGCGCTTCAATCCACCGACTCAGGCACAGACACCACTGGTCGCCAGCTACCAAGCCCGGAAACTGCCATTGGGGTCGCGGCGTGCTCAGGTCATTGCCTTGCTGAAAACTGAATTCGAGAAAAGCCGCCGTCATCACCGCGCAGACGATGTGTGCCCCGACATCCGAGTCCTCGGTACGGCAGCACCCATCGCGCAAAAATCCTGTCACGGGATCAAAAGAACAGGGAACCAGTGGCTCCCCAAAGATATTACGGTCTGGCAATTGAGGCATTTGAGTTAACTTTCTAAAAACATCAGCAAGATTCTAATCAATTCCGCTTAAGTCTTGCGAACCAGGGCTACCCCAGTCACCGCCACGACCAACCCCGACAAACTGACCACGCTCAGCGTTTCACCAAACAAAGCCCAGGCAATGAGGGCGGTTACCGGTGGTACGAGATAAAAGAGGCTCGCCACATTGACGGCACTGCCATGACGAATCAGATAGTTCAATAGGCTGATCGCGCCCAACGACAAAACCAGCACCAGCCAACTCAGGGCAAAGACAAATTGCCCCGTCAGTTCAAGGTGAAAGCCTTCAAAACAGGCGGCCACGGGCAAGGTTACCAAAGCGGCGGCCACAAACTGGATCGCAGACCCTGTGCGCCAATCGAAATGCGGACAAAAGCGTTTCTGATAAAGCGCGCCCAGCGTAATGCCCACCAAGGCACACAGTGCTGGCCAGACACCTGCAAGCGCAAAGCCACCTTCAATACGCCCGGAAAGCACCAATGCGGTTCCGGAAATTCCCAGTACCAAACCGATCCACTGGCGGCGGCGCACAACCTCGCCCAGGACGATTATTGCCAGAAAGGCCGTTAGCAAAGGCTGTAGACCGACCAGCAAACTGACCATGCCTGCTGGCAAACCCTGTTTGATCGCCAGAAAGACACCGCCCAGATAAACAGCCTGCATCAGGATACCGGCGACAGCCAGGTGACACCAGGCACGTATCGTTCTGGGCCATGGCGCACCTGCAATGACCGCTGCTGCAGTCATCAGCACGATCACCAGCAAATAACGCAGCAATAGAAAGCTCAATGGCTCCGCATAGGGCAAGCCATACTTGGCTCCGATAAAACCGGTGCTCCAGAGAAAAACGAATAACGCGGGGTAAAAACGAGCCATGGGCCAAATGGTATCCTGCTTATCCCAACTGAGCATCCTCATGAGCCAGACCACCGAACTGCAAGCAGGCACCCCCGAGTTCCGCCGCGCCAATTGGGCATTAATACTGGGCGGCTTTGCCTGCTTTACCCTTCTGTATGGCACGCAACCCGTGCTGCCCCAGTTTGCAGAAGCTTTTGGCATCTCGCCGACCATGGCCAGCCTTACCGTTTCTGCCGGTACGCTTACCCTCTCGTTTTTGCTCATCCCATTGAGCATGCTGTCCGATAAGTTTGGTCGGGCACCGCTAATGAAAGCAGCGCTCCTGGGGGCTACGGTCTTTGCCTGGGTCTCCGCCTTCGCGCCGAACTTTGAATGGCTGGTGCTATCACGTGCTGGGGTTGGTGCCTGTATTGCTGCACTACCCGCTGCTGCTATGGCCTATCTGGGCGAAGAAATCACGCCAGCAGCCCGCGGTAGAGTCATGGGGATGTATATCGCCGGCAATGCGCTGGGTGGGATGTTCGGACGCTTCCTTTCGGCAGTGGTCACCCAATACAGCAGCTGGCACTTTGGCCTGGCAGCACTTGCACTCATTGGCGTGATCTGCACCATCCTGTTCTGGCGTCTACTGCCGCCCGCCCGCCATTTTAAATCTCGCTCTCTGGCTCCTGCTGCTTTATGGGTAGATGTACGCCGTATCTACGCCGATCCGGGACTCCCCTGGTTGTTTTGCACGGCCTTCCTGATCATGGGCGCTTTCGTCAGCATCTATAACTATCTAGGTTTCAGACTGAGTGAGGCACCCTACAATTTAGGGCCCGCAGCAATTGGCTGTGTGTTTCTGCTGTATGCCCTAGGGAGTGCGTCCTCCGCACTGGCCGGCAATCTGGCCGATCACTTTGGACGCGGCAAAATCATGCTCGCCATGATTTGCACCATGGGCGTGGGCGTATTGGCCACGCTGGATGGTCATCTAGCCGTCATCATATTGGGCCTGGCACTATTTACCTTCGGCTACTTTGCGACCCATGCGATCGCCAGCGGCTGGGTAGGCTTCCGGGCAGGAGAACGCCGTGGCCTAGTCTCCGCCCTTTATCTCTCAAGCTACTACCTGGGCAGCAGCTTTCTGGGCAGCACATCAGGCCCACTCTGGACCCACTACCACTGGCCAGGCATGGTCATCGGCCTGATGCTCTGCGTGGGGCTGGTGTTCATCATCGGGCTCTATCTCACCTTTTATCTTAGTCGCCGAGAACACACCACCCGCTAAATTACTGACGTGGCGTGTAGACCCCGTCAACAGACTTCAGCGCATTACGGTTCTGCTCGGTTGTGCCGCACGTGCCCTTAAGCCCGTGAATCACCACGGCCTTTGGCTCATTACGGATATAGAAGACGCACTGACCATTTTGATTAGCATAGAGAAACTCGTCTGCATTTTCCGTACGGGTTGCCCAACCCCAGAGGGTTAAACAATCTTCAGGCCCGTTCATGCAGCCTTCGCCCGGCGTGATATTGCCGCTAGAAAGGCGAAAGTTAAAGCCACTATTACCCAATCCGGTAACCGCAATTTCCGATCGCTCACCTTTCAGGAACCAACCCGAGAGATTTGTTTCCAGCGCACCGGCAAAAGCCGTTGCCGACAGACCGAAACTCAGTGCTACCAGGGCACGGGCAAGATTAATCTTTTTGGTCATTCTGTATTCCTTTGAGCAAGATCGTTGATCATTCGTTGAATTGCTTTAAGCTTACGACATTCTAAGGTTTTATTTGCAAGGCGCTCATGCAACGTTTCACCCGGATTCTCTTTACCCTGCTTGTTTCTGTCCTTTTGGCAGCCTGTTCTGGCCCACAAGTACTCAGCCAGACATCTGACAGCATCACTTTCGCCTTCCCCAGCAACCGTTACGGGGTTGATGACGTGAAAGAAGATGCAGAAGCCTTTTGCAAAAAACGTGGTCTCAATGCAGAACTTCGTGGGAACAAATCCTGCACGGCACCCTGTCTGACCTGTCCGTTGCAATGCCGTGCCACGTTTATCTGTAACTAATACCCACTAATGATCACACTGAAGAACATCACCCTGCGCCGTGGCGCACGGGTACTGCTGGATGACGCCAGCTGCACCATCAATCCGGGCGAGCGCGCAGGTCTGGTCGGGCGTAACGGTGCCGGAAAATCCACGCTGTTTGCACTACTGAACGGCACATTGCATGAAGACCGGGGGGATTTCAGCATTCCCACCCAGTGGCAGATGGCTCAGGTGGCGCAGGACATGCCTGAAACAGAAGAGAGCGCGACGCGCTTCGTTATCGAAGGTGACACCCGCTTGATGGCAGCTGAGGCCGAAGTCACTGCTGCTGAAGCCAGCGATGATGGCGAACGTATGGGTCACGCCTACGCGCTGCTCAACGATGTGGGTGCGCATGACGCACAGTCTCGTGCGCAGGCTCTAATTCTGGGTCTGGGCTTCAAAACCAGCGAGCTTAACCAACCGGTCAACAGCTTTTCGGGTGGTTGGCGTATGCGCCTGCAACTGGCGCGTGCGCTGATGTGCCCTTCCGATCTACTGCTGCTCGACGAACCAACCAATCACCTGGATTTAGACGCCCTCGTCTGGCTCGAAGCCTGGTTGAAACGATACCCGGGCACCTTGGTCGTCATCAGCCATGACCGTGAATTCCTCGATGCGGTGACCAATGTCACGATCCATATTGATCACGGCAAACTGGTCCGTTATGGCGGCAACTACAGCGCCTTCGAAGATCTCCGCGCCGAACAGCTGGCTATTCAGCAGGCTTCGTTTAGCAAGCAGCAAGAGAAGATCGCACACCTGCAGTCTTTTATTAATCGCTTCAAGGCCAAAGCCAGTAAAGCCAAACAGGCGCAGAGCCGGGTCAAGGCGCTGGAACGGATGGAAAAAATCGCACCGGTTCTGGCCGATGCCGAATTTACTTTTACCTTTGATGAACCGGGTGCCCTACCCAACCCCATGCTCGCCATGGAAGATGCCAGCTTTGGTTATCCGCCACCGGCAGATGCCCCGGCTGGCACACCACCCACCATCATCGTCGAACACGTTAATCGCTCGGTGCTGGCCGGTCAGCGCATCGGCATCTTGGGCGCTAATGGTCAGGGTAAATCAACCCTGGTAAAAACCATTGCCCAGACACTCGGCGTGCAAGGTGGCGTCCTCACGGAAGGCCGTGGCCTGACCATTGGCTACTTTGCCCAGCAAGAACTCGATGTGCTGACTGCTAACGCCACGCCCATGGAGCACATGATTCGCCTGGCCAAAGCAGCGATTGCCAGCGGTAAGACACAGGGCCGTGATATGCGCGAGCAGAATCTGCGCACCTATCTGGGCACCTTCAACTTCAGCGGTGACCAGGTCATGCAGCAAGTAGGCACCATGAGTGGTGGCGAAAAAGCCCGTCTGGTTCTAGCCATGATTGTCTGGCAACGACCTAACCTGCTACTGCTTGATGAACCAACCAACCACCTGGATCTCGCCACGCGCGAGGCCCTGGCTATGGCGCTGAATGAGTTCGAAGGCACCGTCATGCTGGTCAGCCACGATCGCGCATTACTACGCTCCGTCTGCGACAGCTTCTGGCTCGTCACCCGTGGTGGCGTTAGTGATTTTGATGGCGACCTGGACGACTACCAGCAGTTCCTGCTGGATGAAGCCAAGCGTCAACGGGAAGAAGCCGCTGCGCCTAAGGTGCCTACTACACAAGCAGCGCCCAAGGCCAAGCCCGCTTCGAATCGTCAAAAGGGTTTGCAACGGGATATGGACAAACTGGATCAACATATCCAGCGTCTACAGAAAAACAAAATCGACCAGGAAGCGGCGCTTTCCGGCACCACCGATGCAAGCGCTATTACAGAAGCAGGTCGTAAACTACAAGCCATTCAGGAAGAGCTCGACGCACTGGAAATCCGCTGGCTGGCATTGGCTGAAGATATCGAGGCTTGTAAAGCCTGACCGGGAGACGCTATGGACAACATCACTCTGATTGCTGTTGCACTGCTGGCTGCAGCAGCGGGTTATGCGATCGGCTTGTTACTTGGCCGTGCCCGTGCTTCTGCGGCTGAAGCCAAAGCAGAGCGTTTGCCGCAGGTTGAAGGTCGCCTCATCGAATCCGAACAACAGCTCAATGCCCTGACTGCCCAGGTCGCCACGCTGACCATGCAGCTCACCCAAGAGCGTAACCAGAGCAACGAGAAACTGGCCTTACTACAAAGTGCCCGCGAAGAACTCACCCACCAGTTCAAAAACCTGGCTAACGAAATTCTGGAAGAAAAATCCAAGCGCTTCAGCGAGCAGAACCAGCAAAGCCTGGGTCAGCTACTCGACCCGCTCAAAACCAAATTACAGGAATTCCAGGGCAAGGTTGAGCAGGTCTATGTGCAGGAAGGCAAAGACCGTAGCGCACTGGCCGAGCAAGTGCGCCAGCTGATGGAACTGAACAAGACTGTCAGTCAGGAAGCCAACAACCTCACCAAGGCGCTTAAAGGTTCCAATAAAACCCAGGGCAACTGGGGAGAGCTGGTACTCGAACGGGTGCTTGAAGGCTCGGGTCTGCGCAAAGGTGAAGAATACGACGTACAGGAAAGCCACACACTGGAAGACGGCCGCCGCCTGCAGCCAGACGTTGTGGTGCACCTACCCGATGATCGTCACCTGGTCATTGATGCCAAAGCAACGCTGGTCGCCTATGAAGACTATGCCAATGCCGAAGATGAAAAGCACCGCGATGCTGCGCTCAAGCGCCACCTCGATTCAGTACGCAGCCACATCAAAGGCTTGTCGGATAAAAACTATCAGGATCTCTATGGCCTGAAGTCTCTCGATTTTGTGCTGATGTTCATCCCCATCGAACCTGCCTTCATGCTGGCTGTCACACATGATCGCGAACTCTTTATGGACGCCTGGAACAAAAACGTTCTCTTGGTCAGCCCATCCACGCTGCTCTTCGTCGTACGCACCGTCGCCAATCTGTGGCGCCAGGAAGCCCAGACCCGTAACGCTCAGGATATTGCCAAGCGTGGCGCCGAGCTCTACGACAAGCTGGCTGGTTTTGTTGAAGATATGGAATCGCTGGGCACACGCCTGAATCAGGCGCAAAAAGATTACGACGGTGCCATCAACAAACTCTCTACCGGACGCGGCAATCTCATCCGCCAGGCAGAGATGCTCAAGAAGCTTGGCGTTAAACCCAGCAAAAGCCTGCCGGCACCGATGGTGGAAATCGCCAACGATGCTGCTGACATGGAATAAGGCTGTCAAATCAAACAACTGCAACTTCTTTGATCTAGATCAAAGAATTAGGGCGATTCAGCCATGACGCAGCGCCGCAGATCGGGCATGATCAGGACACTTTTGACTACCCCGGACACCTGCCATGGTCGATGCCAAAGCTACTTTGCATGATCAACATCCGCATATCCTGCCCTCGCTCCAACCACTGCTGGAACAAGGCGGCCTAAGCCCACTAAAAATTGGTGGCCGTACGTTGCTGCCAATCGTTCAGGGCGGCATGGGTGTGGGCGTTTCAGCGCACTCGCTGGCGGGTACGGTTGCCTCCTGCGGCGGCATTGGCACCATTGCCTCGGTCGATCTACGTCACCTGCATACCGATCTTGCTGAACAGACTCATCGCGCCCGCGGTGAAGAAGGCAAAGCACTCATTGAAGCAGCCAATCAGGAAGCCCTCCGCCGCGAGATCCGTGTTGCCAAAGAACTGGCACAGGGTCGCGGCATGATTGCAGTAAATGTCATGAAGGCACTGTCGGCTTATCAGGACTACGTGACCACAGCGCTGCAAGAAGGCGTTGACGCCCTGGTAGTGGGTGCAGGTTTGCCACTAGACCTGCCTGACTTGGCGGCCGATTACCCTAACGTAGCCCTCATCCCTATTTTGTCGGATGCCCGCGGCGTTAAGATCATCATGAAAAAGTGGGCGCGTGCTAACCGCCTGCCGGGTGCGATTGTGATCGAACACCCCGGTTATGCCGGTGGTCACCTAGGTGCCGCTTCCGTCGCCGACCTCCATGATGCCCGCTTTGATTTCGAAACTGTCATCCCCGAAACCCGTGCTGTCCTGCGTGAATTCGGTGTTGAAGATATCGTCCCAATTATCGCTGCCGGTGGCATCCGTTCTTATGACGATATTCGCCGCATGCAGTCTCTCGGTGCAGCTGCCGCACAACTCGGCACAGCCTTTGCAGTAACCGCCGAGGGCGATGCCAGTCCGGCCTTCAAGGAAATTCTGGCTGGTGCCCGTGACGAAGACATGGTGGAGTTTGTCAGCGTTGCCGGCCTACCCGCCCGCGCCGTCAAAACACCCTGGCTGACTCACTACATGGAAAAAGTAGAAAAGCTTCAAGCCCGTGCCAAAGAAAAGGCACAGTGCATCAAGTACTTCGACTGCCTGGCTCACTGTGGTTTACGTGATGGCAACGGCAAGGTGGGTCAGTTCTGTATCGACCACCAGCTGACGCTCGCTTATAAGGGCGAAGGCAACAAGGGACTCTTCTTCCGTGGCGTGGGTGATCTGCCCTTCGGCAATCAGATCCGTAGTGTTAAAGATCTGATGAGCACGCTGCTGATGGCTAACGTGACGCTTAGCCCGCAGACCTAAAGAATCCCGGCTTCTCATCCCGTGGCAATTGCTTCAAGGCCCATTCGGCCTTGGAGGCTGCGGATCGGTCTACGTATTCGGCTTGTGCCAGAATTCTGATGGGTGGGTTAGCGCGGGTATAACGTGCGCCCTTACCCTGCTGATGCGCCAGAAAACGCGCCGCTACATCAGTCGTAATGCCTGCGTAGTAGCTGCCATTGGCGCACTCTAGTAAATACAGAAACCAGGGCTTGTCTGCCATAGCGCTCAGCGCGTTAGGCCTGCGCGCTCAGAATGGTCGGTGTAATGGACGCGTTATCCAGATAGACCATCCCTTCCTGAATCGTCCACGAGAGCTTCATCGTTCGGCCAGCCGCTTCGACCAGCTTGGCACTATCTTCCGGCGAGAGTTGAATCACCGATAGGTTTTTGTATCGCGTTAGCGTGTTGGCATTTTGCTGCCACCACATATCGGATGGCCGGCCCCCATAAGTAATAATCACGGCGCGATCAGCACGGCTACAAGCCTTTTTAACGCGCACCTCATCTGGCAGCCCCACATCAATCCATAAGCGGGTTACGCCGGAGGGATCAATTTCCCAAACGGCCGCATCCTCCTCATTGGAAAGACCCCGCCCAAAACGTAGGTCTTCCGAGGCATAAAGCGCAAACGCCAATAAGCGAATCATCACCCGCTCGATCGTCTCGGAGGGGTGCTGTGCCAATGTCAGGGAATAATCGCCAAACTGGTTCTGATCCAGATTTGCCACCTGCAAATCTGCTTTGAATACGGTTGCTTTGAGTGCCATGGTTCCTATCCGAAAGACGAAAGGCTACGCGTAAGCGGCGCGAATTCCAAATCTGCCCCCGGGAATCGCTACAATGCCGCATGTCTGTAGAACCTACACCAACCATTCGCTGGCAGCAAAACGACACGCAACATGAAGCGCGCTGGATTTCAGAAGCAGGCCTGCCTGCGCCAGAACGCGTTGTAGTTGCTGATGACACCCTCTCGGCAGATGCTGCATTTCGCCTATGCCGGGATGACACCGCGATTCTCTGGCAAGGCGATTACCAGAATGCCCGCAATTTATTGCAGGCCCTAGCCCGTCGTGCAGACCGGCCACCACGGCGCGGCAACGAAACCACCGCACCCACTACGGGCGAAGCCTTTGCCCAACATCGCCAGACCCAAGGACGCCGTGCCAGCATTCTGGGCAACCTGCTCATCCCGCTCACCGCCGACTACCAGATCGCCCTACGTCGGGGGCAAGACGTCGTCGAAGCCTGCACGGCAGGGCTTGGCCCGGCGGATCCGGAAGGTGCCGACGCTGTCATTAGCCTACGGGGCCTGTTAGCACTGGTTAGCGCTTATGAATGGCGCAAAAAAGGTGCCTTCGTCACTGCACTAGATGCACACATACATCCGCATTTCGGGGTCTTCTCGCCCGTAAGGGGCGAATATGTCGACCTGGTCGCTCAGGCGCCACTGCCCCAACCTTGCAACCTGGCCTTCGATATCGGTGTCGGCTCCGGCGTCCTTAGCTGCCTACTGGCTAAACGTGGCATTCCCACCGTGATTGGTACTGACCTAGATCCAAGAGCATTGGCTTGCGCCCGCGATAACGTCCATCGCCTGGGGTTCACCAACCAAGTACAAATCGAGTCAGCCAATCTTTTCCCTACCGCAGCTACTAAAGCCGATTTAATTGTCTGTAATCCCCCCTGGGTTCCCGCAACCCCCACCTCTCCCGTAGAAGCTGCCGTTTATGACCCGGGTTCGCAGATGCTCCGTGCCTTCCTTGCAGGGGTGAGTCAGCACCTTGCGCCAGATGGTGAAGCCTGGCTCATTCTTTCTGATATTGCAGAGCACCTCGGGCTTCGCAGCCGGGATGAATTAATGAGCTGGATCCATGCAGGTGGGCTAGTCGTCGCCGGACGTATCGATGCGCGACCCAATCACCCCAAAACACGGAACAATACTGATGCACTGCACAAAGCCAGGGCCGCGGAAATCACCTCGTTATGGCGGCTGAAAACCGCCTGAAGGCATTGACGAGCAGGCCTCCGGTGCGGATACTCATAGTTTCGCCGGATTAACCAAAAGGCAACCAAAAAGGCTCGCACAACGGGCCCATCATAACTACTTGAATTCAAGGGGACACCATGGCTGACAAGAAGTCGAAGATTATCTACACGCTGACCGACGAAGCACCGCTACTCGCGACCTGTGCCTTTTTGCCGATCATCCGCACCTTCACTTCCCCTGCTGGTATCGACATCGTCAAAAGTGACATCTCGGTTTCCGCCCGTGTTCTGGCAGAGTTCTCCGAATTCCTCAAAGACGACCAAAAAGTACCTGACACCCTTGCCGAACTGGGCAAGCTGACGCTGGAACCTGACACCAATATTGTCAAACTACCCAATATCAGTGCTTCGGTTTCTCAACTCAAAGCCTGCGTTAAAGAACTGCAAACCAAGGGTTACGCAATTCCGAATTACCCTGAAGACCCAAAGACCGACGAAGAAAAGGCCCTCACCGCCCGCTTTGGCAAGTGTCTGGGTTCGGCTGTGAATCCCGTGCTGCGTGAAGGCAACTCGGATCGCCGCGCACCACAGGCTGTTAAGAATTTCGCACGCAAGCACCCGCACTCGATGGGCAAGTGGAACCAGTGGTCGCAATCGCATGTGTCACACATGAACAGTGGCGACTTCTACCATGGCGAACAGTCGCTGACGCTGGACAAAGCACGTAACGTCCGGATGGAACTGGTAACAAAGGATGGTAAAAAAACGATCCTTAAAGAAAAGGTAGCACTTAAGGCAGGAGAGATCATTGACTCTATGTTTATGTGCAAAGATGCGCTGTGCAAGTTCTACGAAGAAGAAATGGAAGATTGCCGCAAAGCAGGCATACTGTTCTCGCTGCACGTAAAGGCCACCATGATGAAGGTCTCGCACCCTATCGTGTTCGGTCACTGCGTCAAAATTTATTACAAGGAAGCTTTCGAAAAACACGGCAAGCTGTTCGAAGAACTCGGCATCAACGTCAACAATGGCATGGTCGACTTGTACGAAAAGATCAAGACGCTTCCGGAATCTAAGCGCGATGAGATTGAGCGCGACCTCCACGCATGCCACGAACACCGTCCGGAACTGGCCATGGTCGACTCGGCCAAGGGCATCACCAACTTCCATTCGCCTAACGACATCATCGTTGATGCCTCCATGCC
>ERZ1034361.192-NODE-192-length-44608-cov-5.680560_pt1 | contig 44608 bp, 40 predicted proteins | sample MGYA00520617_ERZ1034361 | MGnify/ENA primary metagenome ERZ1034361 (study PRJEB33736, sample SAMEA104284507) | Azolla filiculoides | biome: Urban; feature: Water surface; material: Ditch water | place: Netherlands | collected 2015-10-28 | depth 0-0.1 m ...
GGATCCATTCCTGCAACATTAATTATAAAAAACGGACAGCAATTTTTTGCCGAAAAAATCTTTTCAAGTTATACCGAACTCAATGAATATGTAAATAAATTTACCAACTAAATGACTTTTTATTATGAAAAAATTAGCTTCACTTTTAGTATTAACAGTAGTTTTTATTCTGTCTAGTTTTGCAACTGATGTACCAACACCCTACAAAATTGGAGATAAAGCCACCGATTTTAGATTAAAATCCGTTGACGGAAAGATGTATAGTATGGTTGACTACAAAGACGCAAAAGGGTTTATAGTTGTTTTTACATGTAATCATTGTCCTTTTGCTGTTAAGTATGAAGATCGAATTAATGATTTGGCCAAAAGATACAAATCAAAAGGATATATTTTGTTAGCAATTAATCCAAATGATCCCGCTTTAGAGCCTACTGATAGTTATGAATTGATGAAAGTGAGAGCTAAAGAAAAAGGATTTGCTTTCCCTTATTTATTCGATGAGGGTCAAAAAATATATCCACAATACGGAGCAACCAAAACGCCACACGTGTTTTTATTGGATAAAAATCAGATTGTAAAATACATTGGAGCCATTGATGACAACGTGGATAGTGCTGCTGATGTAAAGGAAAAATACCTTGAAAATGCCATTGCAGCTTTAGAAAGTGGTAAAACACCTTCGCCAGAAACTACAAAAGCTATAGGTTGTTCGATTAAAGCCAAGAAATAATTTATCTCAATTAAATTTATGAAAAGAGTAAAAACAACTTCGTTTTTACTCTTTTTTATTTTATAAATACCTTTCTTATTCCTATAAAAACAAAGATTAGAATGGAGTAGAAAATGAAAAATGGAACTATCATGTCTATCCATCCCAAAGAAAGCATAATAGCAATAATTAACAATTGAAAACCTAATCCGAATAAAGAAACGAAGGTCATAAACCAATTTGGTAACGTTTTTACTTTATAGGCATCGCTGTCCAAAACGTGAATTATTTTGTCAAAAACACCGTAAACTATAGTGTAAATTTTAAACCAGAAATTGACCCATTTTTGGGTTTCTCCGGGTAAAGCTCGTGGTGATTTGTCCTCGAAAACCTTACTGGTTTTGTCTCCTCCTGCCGAATTGTGTCTTAAAATCAGATAGTAATAATTGTATAAAGTGCCTTGCAATTGAATGCAAAAAAAGGCAATTAGTGTCATTCCTAATGATGTTTTTGAAACGAAACAAATTGTTCCAAAAAACAAAAAATTCAGAATAATGTCAAAAACACTGTCCAAGTATCTTCCAACATAAGAAGGCGTGTTTTTAATTCTGGCTAATTCGCCATCGACAGCATCAATAATAGATTTCAAGATGATAAAAAAGCTGGCTAAAAAATAGTGATTTTGTAAAATGCAGTAAATGGCAATCAAGCCACAAACTCCAAAAGCCAATGTGACGTGAATAGGGGTGAATCGGGTGTTTTTTAACCCATTGGCAAACAATTTTGCAATCGATCTTCCGTAATCGGACAAATCCAGGAATTCATCTTCGGTAGCAAGTTTAGACATTTATAGATGTTAAACAAAAGGATGCGACAATATAGTCAGAAGTAAAAATAGTGAAAATTATTCGATTGCAGCATCAATTTCAATAGCTCCATTAATCCATTCCGAGTTTATTTTGATAGAATCTTCTGGATTTAAATAAGTGATTTTGGCGACTTTCTTTATTTTTTCGTTGATGTTGTATGTGTCAATGTATTTGTACAATTCATCATAAGGTTGGTTTTTACTCTTTGGATTACCACCGATTAATCCAATTTTTAGCAAATCTTCTGGCGTTTTTATTTTTTCTTTTAAAGGAGAATTCTCAATGTTGTTTTTATAAAAAGTATTCAATATGAATTTTTTGTTTGTTATGACAATCACTCCAGAATTCGAACCATATTTTTTGCACACTAGCGAATCTTTATAAACGGTTAAAGAGGAAATGTCATTTGGATTCATCTTCTCCATAAGATCTTTATGATCTTCCATAAAACCTATTTTTTGGGCATCAACAACAATCAATGGATTCATTTTTGATTGTGCAAAAAGACTTGACACGAATAATATTGAGAATAGGAATAATAGTTTTTTCATTGTTTTTAGGATTTTATTTAGAAAGGCGATGCAAAGTATAAGTCATAGCCGTCAACAAAAAGAAAGCCATTATTTGATGTGTCAATCCCAACCAAAGCGGAACACTGTAAAGTAGAGTAAAAACACCTAAACCGAATTGTAGAAACACTATAACTACCAGAGCGGTGATTCCTGTTTTTTGATCTTTTGATAAGTCGAATTTATGGCTTTTAAAAGCTAAAAATAAAATAAATCCAACGACTACATAAGCCAAAGTTCTGTGCACAAATTGAACACCGCTTTTGCCTTCGGTCAATCGCAACAGCCAAGAGTCTTTTTCTAATGAAATGCTTTCGTGGAAGAATTGTCCGTCGCTCATCAATGGCCAATGATTGTGAATCAAGCCAGCATTTAAACCTGCAACAAAACCTCCGTAAATAATTTGCACAAGTAGAAAAGCCAAAGCATATCTAGCAATATTTCTTAGCGGTAAAATTGCACTATTTCTTTCTGGATAAATCAAATCCAAGGCTACCCAAAGCGTGTATGCAAAGGTTATAAAGGCAAAAGTCAGGTGCAAGGAAAGTCTAAAATGACTCACGTCTGGGTCGTTTACCAAACCGCTTTTAACCATAAACCAGCCCAAAAATCCTTGAAATGCTCCCATTCCAAGTAGTATCACACATTTATTTATGGTTTCCCTTGAAAGTCGTTTTTTAATTAGAAAATAGACGAATGGAATTATGAAAACCATTCCAATGATTCGTCCTATAAATCGGTGAAACCATTCCCAGAAATAGATAAATTTATAATCATCCAGTTGGAAATCATTATGAACATTGATTTTTTGGTATTCTGGAAATTTCTTGTATTCTTCGAATGTTTCCTGCCATTTGGCTTCGGTAAGCGGAGGAAAAGTATCGGTTACCAAATGCCAGTCGGTCATAGACAGTCCTGAATTCGTCAATCGGGTGATTCCACCAACTACAACCATTATGAACAATAATAAGCAACCTGATAATAGCCAAATAACAACTGATTTATTTTCTTTCATTATTTCAATTATTTATACTTTTTTCAATCCTAATTTCTCTCCTATTTTCAAAACAAAATCATAAGCAGCCTGATATTCGTTTGGAATTTCGCCTTCCAAAATGGCTTCTTTTACAGCTTCTTTTAGAATTCCAATTTCACGAGAAGGTTGCAAATTAAAAATAGCCATAATCTCTTCGCCCGAAATAGGTGGCTGAAAATTACGAACACTATCGCGTTCTTCGACTTCTACTATTTTCTTTCGGACAATCTCAAAATTATGATGGTATTTTTTGAATTTGCTTGGATTTTTGGTGGTAATGTCTGCTTCGCATAACGTCATTAAACTTTCTACATCTTCGCCAGCATCAAAAACTAAACGGCGCACGGCAGAATCTGTCACCAAATCTTGTGAAAGCACGATGGGACGCGAACTCATCATTACCATTTTTTGCACAAATTTCATTTTGTGGTTCAACGGCATTCGCAATCTTTCGAAGATTTTCTTGGCCATTTTGCTGCCAAGGAATTCGTGACCGTGAAACGTCCAACCTTGTTTTTTGTTGAAACGTTTGGTTGGCGCTTTGCCAATGTCGTGTAGCAATGCCGCCCAACGCAACCAAACATCGTCAGAGTTTGGACAAATATTATCCACCACTTCTAGCGTGTGGTAAAAATTGTTTTTATGGGTTTGACCTTCAATCTCTTCCACTTGATTCAAAGCTGTTAATTCAGGAAGAATAATATCTAAAAGGCCAGTTTTGTACAACAGTAAAAATCCAACAGAAGGTTTGTCGGTCGAAAGGATTTTATTCAATTCATCGACAATTCTTTCGCCCGAAATAATCTTGATTCGTTCTGCGTTTTTTGTGATTGAACTTAAAGATTCTTCCTCGATTTCAAATCCTAATTGCGTGGCAAAACGAATTCCTCTCAACATTCGTAAAGGATCGTCAGAGAAGGTAATATCTGGGTCAAGTGGCGTTTGAATCGTTTTGTTTTTTAGCGCTGTTAATCCATCAAAAGGATCAATCAATTCACCAAAATTAGTTGTATTCAAAGACAAAGCCAAGGCATTGATGGTAAAATCGCGACGGTTTTGGTCGTCTTCTAAGGTTCCGTTTTCTACAACGGGATTTCTACTTTCAAGATTGTACGACTCTTTTCGAGCGCCTACAAATTCGATTTCGGTATCTTCAAAACGCAACATTGCTGTTCCATAGGTTTTGAAAACTTGAACTTTTGGTTTGTTGGGCAATAATTCCGAAACTTTCAAGGCGAGTTCAATGCCGCTGCCCACGGCAACCACATCGATGTCTTTTTTGAAATCTCGACTAAGAAGTAAATCTCTCACAAAACCACCAATTACATAACTATCAATGTTAAGTTCTTGTGAAGCTTGAGAAATAACTTCGAATATTTTGTTATTTAAGGCTGATTTGTAGTTATTTATTGTAGCCACTGATTCACTGATTTTTTTTAAATTATTTAATAATTCTTTTGTATTCAAGAGAAGTCTTGTTGAAATTTACTAAAATAGCGAGTCTATGCCCAGAAACGTGCAGGTAGTTTAAGCATTGTGAAATATGCTTTTCGTGTAATGCCTCTGTTGATTTTATTTCAATTATGATTTTGTCTAATACAACAAAATCAGCATAAAATTTATGATTTAAAATAATATCTTTATAATGGACTAAATATTCTTTCTCTCTCTCAAAAGAAAAACCTATCCTTTTTAACTCATATTCAAAGGCATCTTTATAAACAATTTCAGAGAAACCTTTACCCAAATTTTTATGGACTTCTATTAAAGCACCAATAATTTTATAAGTATCATCTTCGTATGAATAGTCTGACATAATAATCTGTGAAATTTATTTTTATTAATAAAATCAGTGAATCAGTGGCGAAAAAACTATTTTCGAATAACTTTCACTTGGGAATCGCTCGTCAATTTGATGATTGTTGATGGTTTTCCGTTGATTTTATCGCGGTGCAAATTTACAACATAGTCCACACCTTTAATAATTTCGGGACTAATATCTTTGAAGGCAATAGGAGTGGGTTGTCCAGAAATATTTGCCGAGGTGGAAACCAATGGTTTTTTCATTCGTTCCATCAGTTTGAAGCAGAAAGGTTCTTTGACAAGTCTAATACCTAAAGTTTTATCGGTGGCAATTAAATTTGCTGCTACATTTCTAGGATTGTCAAGAATTAGCGTGGTTGGTTTTTCGGATAAATCTATAATTTGCCAAGCTACTTCTGGAATATCCTTGAAAACATTGTACATCATTTTCTCGCCATTCATTAAGCAAATCATACTTTTAGAATCATCACGTTGTTTGAGTTTGTATATTTTTGCCACGGCTTCGGCATTGGTAGCATCGCAACCAATTCCCCAAACGGTGTCGGTTGGATAGAGGATAATTCCGCCTTGTTGTATTATTTCGAAAGCTTTGTGTATTTCTTCGTTAAGATTTTCCATTTTTTTTATTTAGAATTGGATAGTCGTAATCAGGAGTGCAAAGAAACGAATAATAATTTTGTATTTACCATATCATTTGACTGTAAACAGTGTTTTTGAACTCTAAAAAAACAAGTAAAATATTCTTGATTTTTTACAATAGGAATGACTTATCTTTGTTTCTCTAAAATTGAATTAGAAATGATTTTAAAAATTGACTCGCATTTTGAAAAATATGCATCAAGTTTGTTGCAAATAGTTGAAAATTTTAAAACTTCGGGGCTTCTTTTTGGCGATGGAAAGCGGAATACCATAAAACTTTTTGAGTTTGAAGACTTGACGGTTAACATAAAATCGTTTAAAATTCCTCATCTTTTTAATCGAGTTGTTTATCAATATTTTCGAAAGTCAAAGGCCAGAAGATCTTATGAATATGCCAATGCTTTGTTGAAAAAAGGAATTGGTACACCACAACCTATTGCTTATTTTGAAAATTCAAGTTGGTTGGGTTTAAAAGATAGTTATTATGTAAGTGAACATCTTGAGGTGGATTTGACATTTAGAGAGTTAGATATACAACCGGATTATCCAGATCACGAAAATATATTACGACAGTTTACTCGTTTTTCTTTCGATTTACACGAAAAAGGCATAGAATTTTTAGACCATTCGCCAGGAAATACTTTAATAAAAAATGGAATTAATGGCAATTACAGTTTTTATTTAGTTGATTTGAATAGAATGAATTTTGATAAATCTTTGGATTTTGAAATGAGAATGAAAAATTTGAGTCATTTAACTGCAAAAAAAGAGATGATTAGGGTTATGAGTGATGAATATTCAAAACATTATTCAAATAAAACACCAAAAGAAATCTTTGAAAAAATGTGGTTTGAAACACAAAAATTTAAAACGAGTTTCGATAAAAAGAAACGTTTAAAAAAAGCCTTTAAATTTTAGCTAGTTGACTAATAAAACAAGATATTTTCAAATTATTTGTACTTATAAATTCCAATATTTTTTTTAAATTTCTTACTTAAAAAATTAAAATCAACTTTAATTTTATTTAAAAAACTTAAAAATTTCCATTGCGAATAAGGAATTTGCTCTTTTGATATTAGTGTATCAAGGTTTTCAGATACCACAAAATTTATTTTAATGTCATTCCATTTTACATCTCCATAACCATCAAATTGATTGACTTTGTTTTTTGCGTGAATTATGGACAACCACAATCGATCGTGGGTAATTTGTGTAATTCGATTTTCTTTTTTCCATTGAGCATGATTAGAAAACCATACTGTTTTTGGATTCTTATTGAGTTCAATTAGACTAATAAAAGGATTGAAAAGATGTTCTTTTTTTCCTAAAATATAGTTAGGTGCAATCTGTAAAGTATAACCTTTGATGACATCAATAGCCTGAAAGTTTTGTGAACTAAATTGATTTTGAATTTCGTTTATGAAATTTTTATGCAGACAATCGTCATTATCGATTCGAGACGTAATTATATGGGGAAAATTAACAGAAGAGTTGGCTATAAATTCTTGAATTTTTGGATAAAATTCGGGCATACCATCTATAAATAAAGCTTTGAAATTTGTATGTTTAGATAGAATAAATTCGATTCTTTTTTTGAATTTTTCAGGAGTTGTTGTGTCAAAATAGAGTAACCAAGTGAAGTTTTTATTTGTCTGAGCTGCAACTGATGGTAAACAAAAATTTTCAAAAAGATACATGCGATCTTCCATCCATTCGTCATTTAATAACGTTTCATTGTTTTTTGTTAAGTTCCATTCGGAATTTCGAAGATTGAATCTAGTTATTAAATAATGTGCAAACATTTAAAATTTATTTAATTCAAAAGTACTAAATTATACAAACTCTCAAAATTTTATTGGTATTTTTGTTTCGCCTATTTTGTGCATTAAATTTTAAGATTAGTTCCTTAAAAATTCAAAAAAAAGGAATAGGAATTATGTGAAAGGCATGTTTTAATTAAAAAAATCTGATTCACATTAACAAAAAACAATATTTATGAAAGCATCAGTAATAATGAGTACCTATAATGCTGAGGAATGGCTCGAAAAAGTTATTTGGGGTTTTAGTGTACAAACTGATACCGATTTTGAAATTATCATTGCAGATGATGGTTCTGGCCCTAAAACTAAAGAATTATTAGAAAGGTTGAGAAAAGAAATCGCCATTCCAATTATTCATGTGTGGCAAGAGGATGCAGGATTTCAAAAATCTCAAATTTTAAATAAAGCAATTCTAGCTTCTAATTCTGATTATTTGATTTTTACAGATGGTGATTGTATCCCTAGAAAAGATTTTATATCAGTTCATTTGAATTATAGAGAAAAAGGTTATTTTTTGTCTGGAGGCTATTTTATGTTGCCTATGAATGTATCTATGGCTATTACTAAGCATGACATAGTGGAGCAAAATTGTTTTAATACAAAATGGCTTATTGAAAAAGGGTTGAAAAAGTCTTTTAAAACAGCAAAATTAAATTCCTCAGGTTTTGGGAGTCGTTTTTTTAACTTCATTACTCCAACAAAAGCCACTTGGAATGGGCATAATGCTTCGGGTTGGAAAGAGGATTTGTTGTTTATAAATGGATTTAATCAAGAAATGCAGTACGGTGGACAAGATAGAGAGTTAGGGGAAAGACTTGTCAATAAAGGTTTGAAATCAAAACAAATTCGCTACAGTGCCATTGTAATTCATTTGGACCACGCTCGAGGGTATGTTAATGAAGAAACTTGGCGTAAAAATTTTGCTATTCGAGAAAATACAAGGAAAAACAAAGTCGTTAAAACGGCTATTGGCATTGATTCAAATCTAAAATAGTTTTTTTATTATAGAGTTTCTATTTTTAATATCAACTAAATAAAAAAATCCCAATTGATTCAGCAATTGGGATTTGGATTTTAAAATATTTAGAATTTAAATATTATACAGCTACGTCATATTCTCTTAACGCATTATTCAACGATGTTTTCAAATCGGTTGAAGGTTTACGAGTTCCGATAATCAAGGCGCAAGGCACTTGGTAATCTCCTGCAGCGAATTTTTTGGTATAACTTCCAGGAATTACAACTGAACGTGCAGGAACAAATCCTTTTCTCTCCACAGGAGTTTCTCCAGTAACATCTATAATTTTTGTAGAAGCGGTCAAACAAACATTAGCACCAAGAACGGCTTCTTTACCCACGTGAACACCTTCGACAATGATACAACGTGAACCAATAAAAGCTCCGTCTTCAATGATTACTGGTGCAGCTTGCAAAGGCTCTAGAACACCACCAATTCCAACTCCGCCAGAAAGGTGAACGTCTTTACCAATTTGCGCACAGCTACCTACAGTTGCCCAAGTATCGACCATTGTTCCAGCATCAACATAAGCACCAATGTTTACGTAACTTGGCATCATAATTACACCGCTAGAAATAAATGAACCATAACGAGCAGAAGCTCCAGGAACTACACGAACACCTTTTTCGGCATAATCTCTTTTTAACAACATTTTGTCGTTGTATTCGAAGATTCCAGCTTCCCAAGTTTCCATTTTTTGAATTGGGAAATACATTACCACAGCTTTCTTTACCCATTCGTTTACTTGCCAACCTTCGCCAACCGGCTCTGCTACACGTAAATTTCCTTTATCTAATAATTCAATAACTGCTCTGATGGCATCAGTCGTTTTTGTTTCTTGCAACAAAGCACGGTTTTCCCAAGCTTGTTCTATTATGGATTGTAATTCGTTCATTTTTGATAAATTTTTGGCAAATATACCATTTTTCGGCAAAAGCCAAAAGTATAATCGAATGGAAAATGTTATATATTTGTACTTTAAATCGATTCATTATGGAAACTATCAGATTAGAATTTCAGCCCAACATCAAAGCCAAAATCTTGGAATTATTGAGTTCGTTTTCTTCGGATGAATTGAAAATAGTTCAGGAAGATGAAAATTTTCTTAAGAACAAAGCAATGATACAAAATGAGTTAGAAAAAATTAAGGATGGGACAGCAGAATTTTGTACTTTCGAAGAGTTGGATAGCTATTTGGATGATGTAATTTCAGAATATGAAAATTAGATTCACTGTTAAATTTAAATTTTTATTAGAAGATCAGGTTAGATATATCTCAAAAGATAAGCCACTTGCAGCCAAAAAGTTCAAAAAAGAGTTGCTTTCTAATTTAAAAAAAGATTTAAAAAATCCATTTCATTTTAAAGAATCAATTTATTCTGATGGTGATAAAACCATAAGAGATTATGTTTTTAAAGGCTATACAGTTGTTTTTAAAGTTGATAATGAGATTGAAATTGTTTCAGTTGTGGCAATTTTGAAACACAGAAATTCATTTTAAATGCCAAGAATACTCGCCATAGATTACGGACAAAAACGCACCGGAATAGCCGTTACCGATGAACTGCAAATTATTGCTTCGGGCTTGACTACGATTCCATCTTCCACTGCCATCGATTTTTTGAAAGACTATTTTTCCAAAGAAAAGGTAGAAGCAGTCCTCATTGGCGAACCCAAACAAATGAACGGACAACCATCTGAAAGTGCTTCCATAATTAAAGGATTTGTGACGCATTTTACCAATCATTTTCCGGATATGAAAGTTATCAGGGTAGATGAGCGATTTACTTCAAAAATGGCGTTCCAGTCGATGATTGATAGTGGAATGAAAAAGAAACAACGCCAAAACAAAGCCTTAATTGACGAAATATCAGCGACTATTATGCTTCAGGACTATTTGACCCGAAAAATGTTTTAAGCGTATTATTTTCGGGTTGTTTTTCAGTTTTTAATAAGTTTTTTGTGGTTTTAAGAATGTTTTCAGACAAATTGGTAAGCCAAATTAATTGCTCAATCACTAGTTGAGCTTCCTGCATCTTGAGTTTAAATTCTTGACTATTAATGGCATCTCCTTGCCTTAATTCTTTTTCCCTAATATTTTTCAATTCGATAAAGCTGTTATTAAAGCTGTCGTCAATTGATACATCAATTTCGTTTGGTTGATTCTCTTCTTTCAAAAGGGAAATTGCAGCATCCAGATTTTTGATTATTTTATCGAATACGACGTTAAAAGCCTCAGAAGCTTTAGTCGTTTTATGGGATTGCGTATAGGTTCCTAGCGAAGCTGCCGAGGAGAGTAAAGCATTATTAATTACGGTGAATTTATATACTTGCTGCAATTTGTCCTGTCTTGATTTGGGTTCTTGTAGCATTCGTTGAAAAGACGCCATCAAGTTGCCAATTTCTATAAAGGCTTGATTCCTAGCTAGCCTGTATTCTTGATTAATTCCTTCTTTATTGTTGTAGAGAATTGAAATTTGTTTCAAATAGTTTTTATTGGCTTCAATGGAATTTTTGATATTTTCATTGGTATTTAAGGATTCCCAATAAGGCCATAAAAAATGATTGGCCAAAATAGCTAAAATGGCTCCAACAAAAGTGTCTAAAACACGATACAGAATAATATTACCATCACTTGGATTTAATATGGCAAAAATAAAGATGACATGTAAAGTAATGAAAGAAGTCCCAATTTTATAATTGGAAGGATTGAAGGTAAGTCCTAAAATTAAAAAAAGAATGGTTAGTGTGGCAAGAATTGGTGTGCTTGGTTCAAAAGTTAAAACTGCAAAACCCAAAACACCTCCGATGAGCGTTCCTATAAAACGATTGAATGTTCTTTCTTTTGTCAATCCATAACCAGGACGCATAATCACTACTATGGTCAACAAAATCCAATAGACATTTTCAAACGGAAGAACTTTTCCGATTATTAAACCTATTAATAATGTAGTGGTGATTCGCAATGAATGTCTAAATTCAAGCGATGAAAAACTGAAATTTTCAACCAAAGTATTTAGCGGATAATATTGAGAGATGCTTAATTTTTCTAAATCTTTATCTCTTCCTTTAAGGTCTTTTAGTTTTACAGTTGTGGTATAAGCACGCTCCAAAGTCTTTATTTTTTCAACTTGTTTTTCAGCATAATGCAGCATATTCGAAAGCATATGCACCCCTTCTGAAGCCTCTGCTTCTCCAAGTGTTTTTTCATAATCAGCTATGGCAAATTCAAAAGCAAATAAATTTTCGACCAAATTATTTTTTTGAATGTATTGCTTTCTCTTCTTTATCTTTTTGGATAAAGATTTTAAATTTTTGGCTAAATTATAGGCCAGACTTTGGTAAGTCATTAAAACCTTTGGATGAGCATCAAATTTTTGGTGCAATTTATTATGATCAAAAGAGGTTGATACCGCCAATTCCATTATTTCTACTAAGGAAATAAAGGCCAAAAGTAATTTCCTATTTTGATGCGAAGAGCCATAATCGGTTCGGTTTCGAACTAGAACTTCTCTAATATTTTCGTGAATATCATTCAATTCGACCTGTAGAACTAGTTGTTTTCGGGTTATTTCTTTTCTATCCGAATCCAATTGCCATAAATCACCTCTTAATTTCAAATACTTCGATGTCAATTTTATACATTCAACAATTTGTAATTCGGTATAGCGATGCGGATTGATGTAATAAAAAAGGATAGATATTAAAAGATAAAATAAACCTCCAGCTAATAAAAAACCAGAGTGTTCCAGCATATCCAAACCTTTGTGTATGTGTGCAAATGAAATGCTAATTATCATTAATGCGGCAAAAGAAACCATCGTAGCGCGTTGTCCGTAAACGGCAAGCATGGATAATATGAAAACTAGAATGGCAAATATTGGGTAAAAAAGAAAAGGATAAGGATAAGTGGCGTTGATTAATAAATTGACTCCAGCAAGTATAAATACCGTTACTAGTAAACCATTTATTTTATGTTTTAAGTTACTTGGAGTGTCTGTCGGAAATGTAAATAAGGCACCAATTGCCATTGTCAACCCCACTTCTAAATTGCCTAGATAGGAAAATAAGAATGCAGGTATAATGGCAGAAAGAACTACTTTGATCGCATTATGCAAATTAGTGCCAATAGTAAAGTCCTTTATTTTTGGTATCATAAATAGTTTAGATTGATTGCAAAGGTAAGAATTGTGGTATATTATATCGGTATGTAGGGTTTAGATTTCTAAAGTAAATTTAATTATTAATATAGGATATATTGAATGCATATTTTTTTACTACTTTTGCGGACTGAATTTTAAATAATAGATTTAGAATTTGCAGTAGATAATACTTAATACAAAATTAATGATTTTACCAATTGTAGGATATGGCGATCCCGTTTTAAGAAAGGTAGGAGAGGAGATTACTCCAGAATATCCAAACCTAAAAGAAACTATTGCAAACATGTATGAAACGATGTATAATGCTTATGGCGTTGGACTTGCAGCTCAACAAGTAGGTTTGAACATTCGTCTTTTTGTAATTGATACAACACCTTTTGGAGAAGATGAAGATTTACCATTAGAGGAACAAAGCCAATTAAAAGGCTTTAAAAGAACCTTTATTAATGCCAAAATGTTGAAAGAAGAAGGCGAATTATGGAGTTTTAACGAAGGTTGCCTCAGTATTCCAGATGTTCGCGAAGAGGTTTATAGAAATGAAAGAATCACAATTGAGTATTGCGATGAAAATTTCAATGTAAAAACCGAAGTTTTTGATGGTTTAATTGCTCGTGTTATTCAACATGAATACGATCATATCGAAGGGATTTTGTTTACCGATTTGATTTCGACACTAAAAAGACAATTAAATAAAAAGAAATTGCAAAACATTATGGATGGCAAAGCTAGACCTGATTATAGAATGAAATTTTGCAATAAAAAGGGAAGATAGGAAAGTATTCAGTTTCTCAAAAAATAAATAAAAACATATAATTTATAAAAAATGAATTTAGAAAAAATATTATCAATTTCTGGCAAACCAGGTTTATATGCATTAAAAGTTCAAACTCGAACAGGATTTTTGGCAGAATCATTAGTTGATGGAAAAAAAATATCAGTAAGCTTGAAAGTAAACGTGAGTTTATTGTCTGAAATTTCAATTTACACTGTCAATGAAGAAAAACCTTTAACTGAAGTGATGCGCAATATTGCCATCAAAGAAAATGAAGGTCCAGCCATTTCACACAAAGAAGACAACGCCACTTTGATGGCTTATTTTTCAGAAATTCTTCCAGAATACGATTCAGAAAGAGTGTATCCTTCAGATATTAAAAAAGTATTAAATTGGTATAATTTGCTTCAATCAAAAGGTTTAGTTTCTAAAGAAGAACCAAAAATTGAAAATGCCGAAGAAGTTTTAGAGAAAGTTGTTGAAAACGTAACTGCCGATAAAGAGTAAGGTAAAAAGCAAAAGCAAAGAAAGCATAATAAGCTCATAGTTATTAGTGAATAGTGATTTGCTTGAGTGTTCTAAGCTAATCACTAATTACTAAAAAACCAATCACTAAAAAAAGTCCTGTCAAGATGTTATTCCTGACAGGATTTCTTATTTTTACAAAAACTAAAACAACATGAATTCCAAACAAAACCAACTTCAAGCCTTCGAAAGATTATTGAACATTATGGACGATTTGCGCGAAAAATGTCCTTGGGATAAAAAGCAAACACTCCAAACGTTGAGGCATTTAACCATCGAAGAAACCTATGAATTGGGCGATGCAATTTTGGACAATGATTTGAACGAAGTCAAAAAAGAACTAGGTGATTTGTTACTACATATTGTTTTTTATGCCAAAATAGGTAGCGAAACCAACGATTTTGACATTGCCGATGTGTGCAACGAAATTTGTGAAAAACTCATTCACCGTCATCCTCATATTTATAGCGATGTGGTGGTAAAAGACGAGGAGGAAGTCAAGCAAAACTGGGAAAAACTCAAACTCAAAGAAGGCAAAAAATCAGTTCTTGAAGGAGTTCCAAGAAGTTTACCAGCCTTAGTAAAAGCCAGTCGAATTCAAGACAAAGTAAAAGGAGTAGGCTTCGATTGGGAAGAACCGCATCAGGTTTGGGATAAAGTGCAAGAAGAATTAGCAGAACTTCAGGTTGAGGTAGAGGCTGGAAACCAAGATAAAATGGAATCTGAATTTGGCGATGTTTTGTTTTCAATGATAAACTACGCCCGATTTCTAAACATCAATCCTGAAGATGCTTTGGAACGCACCAATAAAAAATTCATCAAAAGGTTTCAGTATTTAGAAAGCAAAGCAAGTGAATTAGGCAAACCCTTAATGGATATGACCTTGGCCGAAATGGATGTTTTTTGGAACGAAGCTAAGAAATTGTAGATTGTAGATGAACAATTTTTATTTGATAAAGAATTCGAAAATCTAAGACCTTCCTTTTTTAAACGATATCTGCTATTTTTTTTAGTTTAGCAATATCCTTAACAACTATTTTTTTACCAATCAAACTAATTAATCCAATTTTATTAAAATCAGATAACAATCGAATGCAACTTTCGGTAGCGGTTCCAATCATTCCAGCCAATTCTTCTCGTGACAATTGAATGCGTAGTGATCCGTCTGGGTTTTTACCAAAAGTTTCATCGAGATAAATAAGCGTTTCTGCTAATCGTTCTTTGACTGTTTTTTGAGAAATAGAAATCATATGTTCACTGGCGTCTTTCAAATCACCACAAATCGTTTTCATCATATTCATTGAAAACTGATTGTTAGAATCAAACATGTTCAGTACTTCGCTTTTTGGAATAAAACAAACCTCCATATCTTCTAGCGCTACGGCACTTAAATTTGCAGGTTCATCACTAATCATAGAACGTTGTCCTAGCAATTCTCCAGCTTTTACTAATTTTATGATTTGGTCTTTGCCGTTAGGGCTTAATTTAGATAATTTGCAAGCTCCAGTTGTAACGCAATATATCCCATTTACAATTTCGCCCTCTTCAAAGATGGGACTCCCTTTTTTTATTGTATAGGATGTTTTGCATTCGGCGAGCTTTACTAGTTCGTCTTTATTGAGTGCTTTTAATGAGCTGAATTCTCTAACGATGCATTGTTCACATTTACCCATAAAATGAAGATATAAAATTGACTTGCAAATCTACAAAATTATATGATAATTATCATATTTTTAATTTTTTCAGCTACTATATTTGTGGGCTGTAAAAACAGAAAAATTTATGGAGGTTAAAAACTGTTTCCACTGTGGGCTGGATCTTCAAAAAGAGGACCAAATTATCTTTGATGAAAAAGTTTTTTGTTGCAATGGTTGCAAAACCGTGTACGAAATTTTTAGTCAAAATGATATGACTTGCTATTATGATTTTGAGAAATCTCCTGGAGCCAGTCCGCTTGACATCAGTGGTAAATATGACTTTTTAGATAATGATACTATTGTTTCCAAACTTTTAGAATTTCAAGAAGATTCTGCTGCAATTGTTTCTTTGAATATACCCCATATTCATTGTAGTTCTTGTATTTGGATTCTCGAAAATCTTCAAAAACTACAAGAGGGAATTAGTACTTCTCAAGTCAACTTTCCTCAAAAGAAAGTCCGAATTACCTATAATCCAGAAATTGTTTCGCTCAAAAAAATTGTTCATTTATTGAGTTCTATTGGATATGAACCTTACATCAGTTTAGAAAATTATGAAACAGGGAAGAACAACGTCGATAGGAGTTTGACTTATAAACTAGGTTTGGCTTTCTTTTGCTTTGGCAATATCATGTTGCTTTCTTTTCCTGAATATTTTGAGGTCAAAGAGTTTTGGTTAGACACTTATAAGCCGTTTTTTAGATGGTTAATTTTTGCTTTGTCCTTACCTTCTTTTTTATATTCGGCTAGTGGATATTATGTTTCGGCTTACAAAAGTATCAAATCGGGTTTGTTGAATATTGATATTCCAATTGCTTTGGGAATCATTATATTTTTTATTCGAAGTACGTTTGATATTGTTATGGATTATGGTTCGGGTTTTTTCGACAGCTTGACGGGTTTGATTTTCTTTATGCTTTTGGGCAAGATGTTTCAAATAAAAACTTATAGTTTCTTGAGTTTCGAAAGAGATTTTAAATCTTATTTTCCAATTGCAATTACTCGAATCAACACTGATTTTTCTGAAGAAAGCGTTCCTATTTATGATGTCGAAAAAGGAAATCGCCTTTTGATTCGAAATCAAGAATTAATTCCTGTTGATGGAATTCTAATTTCTGACAAAGCCGAAATCGATTATAGTTTTGTGACTGGAGAAGCCATTCCAATTGCTAAAAAGTCGGGCGATAAGCTTTTTGCTGGCGGCAAACAAATGGGTAAAGTCATAGAAATGGAAGTGTTGCATTCGGTTTCGCAAAGTTATTTGACACAACTTTGGAGTAATGATGTTTTTCAGAAAAATGTCGAACAAAAACACAAATCCATTACAGATAAAGTGAGTCATTATTTTACACCCATATTATTACTCATTGCTTTTGCAGGTTTTGGATATTGGATATTTATAGATGCCAATATTGCTTTCAATGTTTTTACGGCCGTTTTGATTGTAGCTTGCCCTTGTGCATTGGCATTAACAGCTCCCTTTACAATGGGAAATGTTTTGCGAATTTTGGGCAAGAAGAAATTTTATCTCAAAAACGCTTTAGTAATAGAGCAATTGGCTCAAGTTGACACCATTGTTTTTGACAAAACCGGAACCATTACAACCAATAAAAAATCGAATATTACTTATGAAGGTGCTGAACTTTCTGAAGATAATTTAATGATTCTAAAAAATGTTCTTCGCGCCTCGAATCATCCTTTGAGTCGCATGTTATATGACTATTTACCAGAAAATAAGAGGTTGAAAATCGATGATTTTGAAGAAATAACAGGTAAGGGGATTCAAGCTATTGTCGATGGAAAACAAATTAAGTTTGGTTCGGCAGATTTTGTGGGTAAGATTGAAGATAATAGCATTCAGCAAACATCAGTTCATATTAAGATAAATGACATTTATTTAGGAAAATACATTTTCAATAATCAATATAGAGAAGGTTTAGCGGAACTTTTCGAAAAATTGAGTGTGCATTATAAAATCAAGGTTTTGTCAGGGGATAACGAAGGTGAAAGAGAATTATTAGAAAACATTTTGCCAAAAGATACCGAATTAATATTTAATCAAAAACCTGAACAAAAGCTGGAATTTATAAAAAAAATACAAGAAGAAGGCTCAAATGTGATGATGGTTGGCGACGGACTCAACGATGCGGGTGCTTTGGCTCAAAGTAATGTTGGAATTTCGATTTCTGAAAACGTGAATGTTTTTTCGCCAGCTTGCGATGCTATTTTGGATGCAAATGAATTCAAGAATTTGAATTATTTTTTGAAATTATCACAAAAATCAATTACAACAATAAAAATGAGTTTCGCATTATCCATTCTGTATAATATTGTGGGATTATCATTTGCTATAACAGGAAATTTGTTGCCCTTAGTGGCGGCGATAATAATGCCTTTGAGTACGGTTACAATTGTTAGTTTTGTAACAATCGCTAGTAATTTTTATGCGAAAAGGTTAAAATAGATTCATTTACAACCTTTTTTTTATCTAACTTTGATAAATATCAAAAATATGATAAATATCATAATTTGAGAAAAATCGATATAGTACATTTGCTAACTAAATTAGTTTTATGAGTGTTATCTATTTACTTATTTCTATCAGCATAGTTGTCGCAATTTTTTTCTTTGTTGCCTTTGTCAGAGCAGTAAAAACTGGACAATATGATGATGATTACACTCCTTCTGTTCGCATGCTTTTTGACGATGAATTGGTTAAAAAAGCTAGTGACGAACCCATTCAGATGTCTGAAAAACAACCTTGAACCTTTGAATTTTTAAATCAATTAACAATTATTATTTATGGAAATGCAACAGTTTTATTATGACAACAAAATTGTAAAGAAATTCATTTACGCAACCATCGTTTTTGGTGTTGTGGGAATGTTGGTAGGACTTATTCTAGCCATTATGTTTCTTTTTCCAAACATCACCGACGGAGTTTCGTGGTTGAGTTTTGGAAGATTGAGACCTTTACATACCAATGCTGTAATTTTTGCCTTTGTAGGAAATGCAATGTTTGCAGGGACCTATTATTCGCTTCAGCGATTATTAAAAGCCAGAATGTTTAGTGACTTTTTGAGTAATTTAAACTTCTGGGGATGGCAATTAATTATTGTTGCAGCCGCAGTTTCCTTGCCTTTAGGATACAGTACTTCAAAAGAATATGCTGAGTTAGAATGGCCAATAGATATTGCTATTGCCTTAATTTGGGTTGCTTTTGGTATTAATATGATTGGTACAATTTTAAAAAGAAGAGAGCGTCATCTTTATGTAGCTATTTGGTTTTATATCGCAACATTTGTTACAGTTGCTGTTTTACATATTTTCAACAGTTTAGAATTGCCTATTTCCGCAATGAAAAGTTACTCTGTTTATGCAGGGGTTCAAGATGCTTTGGTGCAATGGTGGTATGGTCATAATGCGGTTGCTTTTTTCTTGACTACTCCATTTTTAGGATTGATGTATTATTTTGTTCCAAAAGTAGCCAATCGCCCAGTTTATTCTTATAGATTATCAATTGTTCACTTCTGGTCGTTGATTTTCTTATACATTTGGGCTGGTCCTCACCATTTATTATATACTGCTTTGCCTACTTGGGCACAGAATTTAGGTGTTGTTTTTTCAATAATGTTGATTGCTCCATCATGGGGAGGTATGATCAATGGATTGTTGACTTTGAGAGGAGTTTGGGATAAAGTTCGTGAAGAACCAGTATTAAAATTCTTTGTTGTAGCCATTACAGGTTATGGTATGGCCACTTTTGAAGGGCCAATGTTATCACTTAAAAATGTAAATGCTATTGCACATTTTACTGATTGGATTATTGCTCACGTTCACGTTGGGGCTTTAGCTTGGAACGGATTTATGTCATTTGGTATTATCTATTGGTTGATTCCAAGAATGGCCAAAACCACTTTGTTTTCTACTAAATTAGCTAATTTCCACTTTTGGATTGGAACTTTGGGAATTATACTTTATACACTCCCAATGTATGTTGCAGGATTTACTCAAGCATCGATGTGGAAACAATTCAATCCTGATGGAACCTTAACTTATGGTAACTTCCTTGAAACGGTAACTCAAATTATGCCAATGTATTGGATGAGAGCTATTGGAGGAACATTATATCTTACAGGTATGTTAGTTTTGGTTTACAATATCATACAAACCGTAAGAGCAGGTGAAAGTATCGAAGATGAATTAGCCGAAGCACCTGAATTGCAAACAATAAGCGCTGGTAGAGTTAAAGGAGAAAAATTCCACCCTTGGTTAGAAAGAAAACCGATTCAATTAACCATTTTGGCAACTGTAGCCATCTTGATTGGAGGAATTATTCAAATTGTACCAACCATTATGGTAAAATCTAACATTCCAACTATTACTAGTGTAAAACCTTATACTCCATTAGAATTGCAAGGTCGTGATTTATACATCCGTGAAGGTTGTGTAAGTTGTCATTCTCAAATGGTTCGTCCATTCCGAAGCGAAGTAGAACGTTATGGACCACAAGGAAAAGCTGGAGAATTTGTTTACGATCACCCATTCCTTTGGGGGTCAAAAAGAACAGGTCCAGATTTGTTGAGAGTTGGAGGTAAGTACAATGACAACTGGCATTTCAATCACTTTTGGAGTCCACAAAGTATTTCGGCCGGTTCGATTATGCCAGGATACAAATGGTTGTTTGATAATAAGGCTATGGATGTTTCAATGACTGAAAACAAAATGAAAGCCATGCAAACTCTTGGTGTTCCTTATACAGACGAACAAATTGCAAATGGTCAAAAAGATTTGAGAACACAAGCTTTAAAAATTGAAGAAAGTTTGAAATCGGATCCTGACTTTGTGAAAAGTTATGATGATAGCAAGAAAAAAGCTGAAGCCAGAGGCGAAAAATTTGTTCCAATGAATGAAAGAGAAATTGTGGCGCTAATTGCATATATTCAAAGATTAGGAACTGATATTAAAGTAAAAAAATAGATAGTTATGTTCGAGCAAATTAAACACAATATGGAAACTATCGCAGGAGTTGAGATATTTCCAGTACTATCATTGTTAATTTTCTTTTCCTTTTTTGTAGGACTTGCTATTTGGGTGTTTTCATACAGGAAAGAAAAAATTGAGGAAATGAGTCAAATCCCTTTGAACGATTAAAAACAATTAAAAATATAATTTTCAAAATAGATATAAAATGAAAAAAATAATCCCCTCATATATAAGAGTTCTTGTTATTTTCTTTGCCGTATTTGCTGCAATGGAATATTTCATCGACTCTGGAGATAGACCAGCTTTTATAAAATTCCCAATGGTTTCTCTCTTTTTGTTAGTCTTTCTTTTCTTGTTGATTGCCATCGAAGTTACCGTAAATGCTGTAGATACCATCACTTATCAATTGATGACAGAAGAACAAAAAGCACAATTGGCAGCAGCAAACGAATTAGGAATCAAAGGAAGTCCAATTGTGAAAAAATTGACCAATATTTTTGTGTCAACAGATGAAACTCAAGACGAAGGAGAATTATTATTAGACCACGATTACGACGGAATCAAAGAATTAGACAACAATTTGCCGCCTTGGTGGGTGTATTTGTTCTACGCTTGTATTGCTTTTGCGGTTATTTATTTAGTTCGTTTTGAGGTAATGGATGGAGATAATCAAGAAACAGAGTTGAAAAACGAAATGGCTCAAGCTCAAAAAGAAATTGCCGAGTACAAAAAAACTGCTCCAGATTTGATGGACGAAAATTCGGTTACGCTTCTTACAAAACCTGAGGATTTAGCAGCTGGTAAAGCTATATTTACTACCAATTGTGTGGCTTGTCATAGAGCTGATGGTGGTGGACAAATCGGACCAAATTTAACTGATGATCAATGGATTTTGGGTGGAGGAATTAAAAATGTTTTCCATACCATTACAAACGGTGGTCGTGACGGAAAAGGAATGATTGCTTGGTCTAAAAGCGGATTAAAACCAACAGAAATTCAGCTTGTAGCTAGTTATGTACTTTCGTTGAAAGGCACCAATCCAAAAGATCCAAAAGCTCCAGAAGGAGAAATATGGATTGATCCAAGTGCTCCAAAAACGGCAGCAGCTCCAGCAGCGGTTGATAGTGCAGCTGTAAAAAAATAAATAAAATTCATTTATAGTAAATCCAAATCCTGAATTATTTCAGGATTTGTTTTTTATATTATCTGTTGAATATTTTAGAGAAATGTAACATAAGTTTCAAAACAAGTTCAATCAAAACTATAATTTTATACTTTTAAATTTTTAGTCATGTCAAAATTACCAAACGAAGCTTTTAGAGATACCATAGGAACAATTGATGAAAAAGGAAATAGAAAGTTTATTTTCCCTAAAAAACCATCCGGTAAATTTTATGATTATAGAAAGTGGGTGAGTTATTTTTTGTTGCTAATTTTGATTGCCAATCCATTTATAAAAATTGACGGCAATCAATTTATGATGTTCAATGTTTTGGAAAGAAGATTCAATATTTTTGGATTTCCTTTTTGGCCACAAGATTTTTATCTCTTCGTAATTTCGATGATTGTTGGCGTTGTTTTCGTCATTCTTTTTACTGTAATTTTCGGGAGGATTTTTTGTGGATGGATTTGTCCTCAAACCATATTTCTCGAAATGGTTTTCCGAAGAATTGAATATTGGATAGAAGGAGATCGTGGTGCTCAAATTCGTTTAGAAAAACAAGAATGGAATGCCGAAAAAATCAGAAAAAAAACAATAAAATGGACTATCTTTTTGATCATATCTTTCTTAATTGCCAATGTTTTTCTGGCTTATCTTATTGGTAGCGACGAATTGTTTAAAATGATTGAAGATGGCCCAGGAACTCATCTTAGTACTTTAATTTCACTCTTTATTTTCACAGGCGTTTTCTATTTTGTTTTTGTTTGGTTTAGAGAGCAAGTTTGTATCATAGCCTGTCCTTACGGAAGATTGCAAGGCGTTTTATTAGACAACAAATCCATCAATGTAGCCTATGATTTTGTTCGAGGTGAAAAAGAAACAGGAAGAGCTAAATTCAACAAACAAGAAGATCGCTCAACTACAGGAAAAGGAGATTGTATTGATTGTAAACAATGCGTTAACGTTTGCCCAACTGGAATCGATATTCGAAACGGAACTCAACTCGAATGTATCAATTGCACCGCTTGTATTGATGAATGTGATACTATTATGGAAACTGTTGGTTTACCCAAAGGGCTTATTCGGTATGCCTCTGAAGATGAAATTGAGAAAAATGCTAAGTTTAAATTCACCCCAAGAATGAAAGGCTATTCAGCCGTATTGTTCATACTTATTGGGATTTTAGTAGGTTTAATGTTTTTGAGAACCGAGGTAGAAGCGGTCTTTTTAAGATTGCCAGGCCAATTGTTTCAGCACAAAGGAGATAATATTAGTAATATTTACACCTTTAAGATAATCAATAAAACCAATAAAGATTTTAATGATATTCATTTTAAATTAGTTGGAATTAAAGGCACACTAAAAGTAGTTGGAGAACAAGACTTGAAAGTGCCCAAACAAGGTATGAAAGGCGGAACAGTATTCATCGAAATCAATAGATTTTTATTAGAATCTGATAAAACAAATTTAGAGATTGAAGTCTATGAAGGGAATAAAAAAATTGAAACAAGTAAAACTAGCTTTTTGAGTCCAAGAAGTTTTGATTAACTTTGAAATAATATAACAAAATACAACTTATGAAAATTAATTGGGGAACAGGAATTGTAATTGCATTTGCATTATTCATTTCGTTTATTTTATATTTTATTATTAAAGTACAAACTAATGTTAAATACGATAACGAACTGGTAGTAGAAGAATATTATAAGAAAGATGCAAAATATGGAGACGAAATGATTCGGATTCAAAATGCCCAAGATTTAAAGCAAAAGCCTGTAATAACAAATGATTCTGAAGGGGTTGCAATTGTTTTTCCAACTGAATTTGCCCCAAAGGATATTAAGGGAATTGTTTCTTTTTACCGATCATCCAATAAGAAATTTGATTTTGTTGTTCCTATTTCGCTTTCGAATTCTGCTCTAAAAGTACCCAAAGAAAAACTTTTAGGTGGTCGTTGGGAAATTAATATGGAATGGCAATATGAAGGAAAACAGTATCTGACAAAAGAAACAATTTATGTTAAGTAAATTCATCAGATTACAGATTTCAGTCTGCAATCTAAAATCTGTAATCTAAAATCACAATGCTCTTCACCGCTTTCATCTTTGGTTTAATCAGTAGTTTTCACTGCATCGGAATGTGCGGACCAATTGCTATGATGTTGCCTGTAGATAGAAGTAATCAAGCCAAAAAGGTTACTCAAATCCTGACGTATCATTTAGGAAGATTAACCGCTTATGCAACTATTGGTTTGGTTTTTGGATTGGTCGGACGAGGTTTGTATCTGGCTGGATTTCAACAGAAAATGTCCATATTCATTGGTGTAGCAATGATTGCCATTGTTTTGATACCCGAGAAAGTTTTTGCCGAATATAATTTTTCGAAACCGGTTTTTAAATTGATTTCCAAAATCAAGAACAGTTTGGGAAGCCATTTCAAAAACAAGAGTTATAAATCGTTGTTCACTATTGGTTTATTGAACGGATTTTTGCCCTGCGGAATGGTCTATGTAGCTTTATTTGGAGCCATAGCCATGCAAAACGAATTGTATGGTGTTTTATACATGATTTTGTTCGGTTTAGGGACGGTTCCATTGATGAGTGGTATGGTGTTTCTCCAGTCTTTTTTAACGGTTACGGTTCGAAATAAAATTCAAAAAATCATCCCATTTGTTGCGGTTTTTATCGGAATATTGTTTATCTTTAGGGGGTTAGGACTTGGCATTCCGTATATTTCTCCATCAGATATGAGTTTGTTTGTGCAAGCAAGTCCAAATTGTCATTAATTATTAATTAATTCTTATATAATTATGGAAAACCAAGATCTGCTACACGTCTCTCCTGATGTTCAGGAGAAAATAGAGAAATTAATTACCGAGAATGATCATTTTGCAGCCTTATTCGAAGAGTACCGTAAAGTAAAGCAAGAAGTAGCCTCAATCAAATCGGAAGTAGTTGTAACCACTGATGAGCATTTGAAAGAATTAAAAGTTAAAATCCTTCATTTAAAAGACGAAATATATTCTATCTTAAGGAGATAAAAGCAAAAAAATCACGCTCAAGGGCGTGATTTTTTATGATATATATCTTTTATTAAATCGTCATCGAGAATAATTTAGTATCAGGTGCTTTTCGTTTTAAACGCAAGTCAAAAGCCATACAAATGTTGCGAACAAAAGGTTTTCCAGCATTGGTAACTTTAATACCATTTTTTTCGATAAGGACTAATCCATCCTTTTCCATTTCTTTTAATTGAATTAGAATTTCAGGAACTTCATCAAAATATTGGGTTTTATCTTTCCAAGAAGTTTCAAAATGGCACATTAAATTTAAAATGTGTCTTCTGATGATTAAATCTTCTTGGGTTAATAAATGACCTCTAAAAATAGGCAATTTATCGGCTTTCAAAAGTTTATAATACTCTTCTAATTCTTTTACGTTTTGAGCAAAACTGTACCAACTATCGCTAATAGAAGAAACACCAAGTCCTATCATTAGTTGGGTTTTAGAGGAGCTATAGCCCATAAAATTACGGTGCAATTTTTTTTGTTCGAAAGATTCGTATAAAGTATCTGTTTTCAAAGCAAAATGATCCATCCCAATTTCGTAGTATTCATTTTCAAAAAGCAAATCTTTACCTACTTCGTAAAGCATTCGTTTCACTTCATCTTTTGGAATATCTTCGTCGTTAAAACCGCGTTGCCCGTTTCCTTTTATCCACGGTACGTGAGCATAACTATAAAACGCCAATCGATCGGGTTGCAAAGAATTGGTTTTTTCAATCGTATCTATTACATCGTCAATTTCCTGAAAAGGAAGTCCAAAAATAATATCGTGACCAATAGAAGTGTAACCTATTTCCTTTGCCCAAAAAGTTACTTTTGCCACATTATGAAAAGGTTGGTAGCGATTAATGGCTTTTTGAACTTTTTCGGAATAATCTTGAACTCCAAAACTGACTCTTCTGAAACCTAAATCATATAATTTTTGCAAATGGGCACGAGTCGTATTATTGGGATGTCCTTCAAAGCTGAATTCATGATCTTTGGCTTTTTCGGCATAGCAAAAAATACCATTTATTAAATCTTCTAAGTTTTTTGTAGAGAAAAAAGTTGGCGTTCCTCCACCTAAATGAATTTCTTTTATGATTGGTTTTTCTTCTAGAATGTTGCAATAAATAGCCCATTCCTTTAGAATGGCTTCAATGTATGGATGTTCGACATCGTGATTTTTTGTAATTCGTTTATTACAGCCACAAAAAGTACACATGCTCTCGCAGAAGGGTAAATGAATGTACAAACTAAGACCTTCTTCCGTATTACTTTCTGCAAACGACCTTTTTAAAGTGTCAATCCAATTTTGATAAGTGAAATCAGACTCATCCCAATATGGAACTGTTGGATAGCTTGTGTATCTTGGTCCAGGTACATTATATTTTTGAAGGATTGAGTTTTTCATAGAAAATAGTATTATTCAGTAATCAAAATTAATGTGAAATTGTTAAAATTAAAATGATAATTATCATATTTCATTTTGGGTACAAAAAAAAACCTCATTCAGAAGATAAAGAATGAGGTTTTTCGGATGCTATTAATTTGTTTTAAGATTGATTTAAACTTCTAACTTGTCTCAGTTTATCCTTCAAAATCTCCATTTCTTCTTTGTGTTTTTCGATGTTTTTTCGAACTTCTAATACGATAGAATTTTCTTTTTTAGCATTTCGAGTATTGGTAAAAAACTGAATGTTATTCTCCAATTGAAAAATTTCATTCTTGATTTCATCAATTTTGCGCATTAAGAAAATTTTCTCTCCTTCGAGTTTTCGGGTATCATTGTTTTCTGATAATTGATCCATTCTATTAGAGAAACGCATCATTTCAGAATCTTTTTTACTCAAACTCAATTTTTCAAATAGTGCATCTAAAACTTTGTTAAACTTCCCTTCAATGTGTCTTCTTGTGAAAGGCACTTTTCCGAATCCTTTCCAGGTTTCGATATGTAATTTTATGGCATCTAAATCGGTTTTATGAACACCAGTCAATTGAAATTCTCTCAAGGTTTCTAGATAGGCTTTCTTCTTGTCAAAAGCTTCAATTTCCTCGCTGTTTTCCTCGTTTTTTTGCTCTTTTAGTTTGTCAAAATAATGATTGCAAGCGTCTTTAAACTCAATCCAAATTTTATCAGAGTATTTTCTAGGCACGTGACCTATTTGTTTCCACTCTTCTTGAATTTGTTTCATTATTGGCGTAGTTGCAGCAAAATCAGTACTTTCTTGAAGTTCTTTAGCTTTGGCAACAAGAGCTGTTTTTCGGCTCAAATTGTTATTTTGGTCTTTTTTGATGTCTTTGTAAAAAGAATTTTTGAAAGAATTAAAATTTCTTACTGCGGTTTTAAAGGCAGCCCAAGTTTCCTCATTCAATTCTGCAGGAACTTTTCCAGCCGAGAAAAAAGCAGTTCTCAAAGCTTCTACTTTTTCTATTTGCTGCAACCATTGCGAGTGAGCATTTACTTTTTCGGTAGCCAAAACTTCAATTTTAGCAATAATTTCTTTTTTCATTTCTAAGTTTTCGAGTTCAGTTCCTCTCATTTTTTCAAACAAAACTTCACGTTTATCGTGCATTTGCTTGGTTAAGTCGCTAAATTTATTCCAAATTTCATCACGAAATTCTCTTGAAACGGGACCAATGTCTTCCTTCCAAATTTTGTGCAAATCCTGTAATTCTCTGAATGCTTTGTTAACGTCTGCTTCATTAACCAATTCTTCAACACGTGCTACAATTTTTTGTTTTTGCTCTAAATTGTGTTTAAAATCAAGGTCTCGCGCTTCTCTGTCTAAATGCAAATAGTCATAGAAATTTTCAACGTGAAAATGAAAATTGTTCCAAACGTGGTTGTATTTGTCTTTCGGGATTGGACCTGCATTTTTCCAACGATCTCTCAAATCATTAAAATGTTTCAAGGTATCTTTGATGTTTTCCTGCGGATTGATGAGTTCTTTCAATTCTTCGACAATGGCCAATCTGTTTTCTAAGTTGGTTTTCAAGTTAGTTTGCAAACTTTTGAAATGGGTATTTTTATTGTCTCTAAACAACGAATAATATTGGTCAAATTGAGATTTTAAAGGCGAATGATAGGCAAACTCCTCAGTAGTATCTGGGTTTTCAGCCAGAAATTCCTCTTTTTTCTCTTCTAAAAGATGGTTGTATTTGGCTAAGAATGATTTTTTTATTTCTTCGACATGATCCTTTACCGACATCACTTTTTCGTTGGTAACCAATTTTTTCAATTCGTCAACAAGTGATTCTATTGATAAAGCGTCATAATCCAGCATTGGAATATCGTGACGTTCTTTCAAGGTTTCGTCTTCGCTTTCTTCAGCATTATTTTCGGCAATAGCATCAATAATGGTTTCTGTTTCTGATGCTTTTGCGTCAGCAATTATTGTGCTTTCTGCTTCAGCTACTTCAGTCGATTCCTCTTCGATAGGTTTTGCCATTTCGATTGTATCTTCAACTGGAACTTCTGGTGTTAAAACAGTTTCTTTTTCCACTTCCGCAATAGTTTCAGAAACGATTTCCGCATTTTCTTCTACCAAAGGAGTTTCAATCGAATTGTTTTCTAAATTTCCATCTGCTTCAAGCAGGTTATCATTCTTTTCTTCTAACATTTTTTCAATGTGTAAGGGTTCATTATTTTTTCGAATGCGAAAGATAGTAAAGGTTGTTCAAAATTCAAAGGAATTCCTTTATTTATAGTGGTTTTATGTTTTAAAATTGGTTTTTAATGGTTCAATTCCGAAGTTAAAAAATAGAATTTTAAAGTATAATTAATACCAATTCATAGATTTTACTTCTTTTAATTGAACGAAAACTTCAGTTTGTTGGGAATTTTTTAATTAATTGGGAGTCAATGTTCTTTTTTAAAACTACTTTGTTTGGCTAGCAATCCTATCTATTTATTTTGTATTTTTATGCGACAAAATCGAATAAATGAAACCTATAATTCCTATTAATAAAACCGAAATTCTAAAAAGATACAAACCTATAAATCCTAATACTCACAAAGGAATTCAAGGTCACGCATTGCTAATTGGCGGAAGCTATGGAAAAATTGGAGCCATAAGTCTTGCTTCTAAAGCTTGTTTGAAAACAGGTTGTGGCTTGGTTTCGGTTTTTGTGCCTAGATGTGGTTACAAAATTATCCAAACTGCAGTTCCCGAAGTAATGGTTTTGAACGATGTCTCCGTAAAATATATTACTCGAATTGTTTTCGATTTTGTGCCCAATGCTATCGGAATTGGACCTGGAATGGGGCAGGATATCGAAACGCATACCGCCTTGCATCGATTTGTGAAAACCAATAAAGTCCCTTTAGTTATTGATGCCGATGGCTTGAATATTTTGTCTCAAAACAAACAATGGCTTACTTTTTTGCCAGAGAAAACGATTTTTACTCCCCATCAAAAAGAACTTGAACGTCTCATAGGACAATGGGATACTATTGCTGATAAAATAGAGAAAACCATTGCATTTTCAAAACAGAATAACCTTATTATGGTAATGAAAGGTGCTCCAACTTTTATTATCGATGGAGATACCATTTACGAAAACACTACCGGAAACGCCGCATTGGCTACCGCAGGAACTGGCGATGTGTTAACCGGAATGATTACGAGTTTGTTAGCACAATCCTATGAACCAATTGATGCCGCGATTCTAGGCGTTTATCTCCACGGGTTGACCGCTGATATTGCCTTGCCCGAAACGGGTTATCAGTCCTTTATCGCTTCCGATTGTATTGCAAATATTGGAAAAGCCTACTTGAGTTTGGAAAAATAGAGTAGTAAGTAGTGAAAAGAAAATAGATGAGAGATAAAAGACAAAAAAAAACAAAGATTTAATTCGATTAAATGTATCGTTGAATATTTATAAAACTTAATATCTTTTTTTTCTTACTTTGCTGAAAAAAATCACCTTATGAATTTTATCTCCAATCGAACTATAATTATAAAGTCGCTTATAGCAGCTTTTGCTATTTTGGGAATCAAAAATTTTGTTTTCAAAAACCTTTCTTTATACGGACAGGATTTTCACGATTTGATCGAACTGTCTGACATAACTATTATTTTCACCGGAGCTTTTTTTGTGTTTGGATTGCTTTTAGCGGCAACCATGACCGATTTTAAAGAGAGTGAAAAAATTCCAGGCGAAGTAGCGTCTAATCTAGAAGCTATCAAAGACTGGATTTATTTAGCTTTTAAGGCACCAAGAACAGGAACGACTGAATTGTGTAAGGAAGAATTGGATACCGCCTTTTTACGTCAAGAAATGGTTGATATTACAGAAGGAATCATTGCCTGGATTTATTCTAGTGATAAAGATTCGAATGTTATTTTTCCGTTAATTCGCAAATCCAACGAAATTGCCTATTATTTTGCTGAAAGAGGCGTTGACAAAGAAGCCATAAAAGGCATTCAAGAAAACACAAACGCCATGCGAAAACAGCTTACCAGAGCCTATTCTATTTCAAGAAACAACTTCATAAAACCAGCTTACACTTTGCTGCAAAGCATCTTGTTTATTGTAATGTCACTTTTGTTGATTACCAAATTCAAGTCGCCTTCAGCCGATTATTTGGTGACTTCGGCCATTACGTTTTTGTTTTGCTATTTGTATTTATTGATTAGCGGTCTGGATGATCCTTTTGATGTTTTTAATGGAGATACCAATGTCGATTTAAAACCCATTGACCGATTCAAACAACGATTGTTGTCTGATTTTTTGGTTTAGAATAAGGTTGTCAAATTTCCTAAACGGCTAAAAGGTAATAGAATCCTACCGTTTTTCCTCAACAAAATTCCTTAAATTTATAACCTAAAATTCAATGTCAAAAATGACAACTACCTATATCATTACTGGAATGTCCTGCAACGGCTGCCGCACCAAAGTTGAAAAAGCCTTGAACGGAATAGACGGACTGGAAGCTACAGTTACTTTAGATCCGCCAGTAGCAACGATTGTTTCGGAGAAACCCATATCTTTTTTCAAACTTCAAAAAGCGGTTTACGCAGCGGGAAATTATATCATTAGTGAAAGCAACGCTTCTCACGAAAGTTCGCTTTACAGCACGCCCATTCCAAGCGAAATGAAGCCTGTTGACTTGCCTCAAAGTGCTTCTGGAAAATATTATTGCCCCATGTTTTGCGAAGGTGACAAAGTCTATGACGAACAAATAGGTTGCCCCGTTTGCGGAATGGATTTGGTCAAAGCTCCCGAATTAATGGCTGCCAAAACACAATATACTTGCCCAATGCATCCCGAAATGGTTCAAGATCAACCCGGAAATTGTTCTATTTGCGGAATGGATTTGGTCGCTATACAAGCTGCCGAAGAAGAAGATTCTGCTTATCTTGATTTGTGGCGCAAAATGAAAATCGCATTAATCTTCACCATTCCTGTTTTCATTATTTCGATGCTTGAAATGCTGCACAACAATCCGTTATTGCAAGTGATGGAAACCCAAAAATGGAATTGGGTGCAATTTTTATTGTCACTTCCCGTAGTTTTTTATGCCGGTTGGATGTTCTTTGTTCGAGCTTGGAAATCTATCCTGACTTGGAATCTCAATATGTTTACACTCATCGGAATTGGAACTGGAGTTGCTTTTTTGTTTAGCGTAGCAGGATTGCTATTTCCCGAATTTTTCCCTGAAGAATTCAAACATCACGGCACGGTTTCGCTATATTTTGAAGCCACGGTCGTAATATTAACTTTGGTTTTATTAGGACAATTAATGGAAGCCAAAGCCCACGGACAAACGAATAAAGCCATCAAAGAATTGTTGAAACTTGCTCCAACAGAAGCTACTTTGGTTAAAAATGGCGCGGACAAAGTCATTTCCATTCACGACATCAAAAAAGGAGATGTATTGCGAGTAAAACCCGGAGAAAAAATTCCCGTTGACGGAAAAATAACTGAAGGCGAAAGTACCATAGACGAATCAATGATTTCGGGAGAACCTATTCCTGTTGACAAAACTATTGAAGATGCGGTGATGGCAGGAACCATCAACGGCAACAAATCTTTCGTAATGCTAGCCGAAAAAGTGGGTTCGGAAACTTTGCTTTCGCAAATTGTGCAAATGGTCAACGATGCCAGTCGTTCGAGAGCACCTATCCAAAAGCTAGCCGATAGTATTGCCAAATATTTTGTTCCATCGGTGGTGGGAATTGCCATACTAACTTTTATTATTTGGACAAATTTTGGTCCTGAACCTGCAATGGTTTACGGTTTTATTAATGCAGTTGCGGTTTTGATTATTGCCTGTCCGTGCGCTTTGGGATTGGCCACGCCTATGTCGGTTATGGTTGGAGTAGGCATGGGCGCGCAATCGGGAGTTTTAATCAAAAACGCCGAAGCTTTGGAAAATATGAACCAAGTAAACGTCCTAATCACCGACAAAACGGGAACGATTACAGAAGGAAAACCATCGGTAGAAAGAGTATTTTCTTCGAATAATGAGGAAGATAATTTGTTGCAAAATATTGCTTCCTTGAACCAATACAGCGAACATCCTTTGGCGCAAGCCGTTGTGAATTATGCCAAAACAAAAAACATTTCGTTGATTGAAGTCAAAGATTTCGAAGCCATTTCTGGCAAAGGTGTTATCGGTACGGTAGCTAATAAAAAAATCGCTTTGGGAAATAAAAAGTTGATGGAACAAGTAAATGCTAGTATTTCGGACGATTTAGAAAGCAAAATTACAGCCGAACAAAAGTTAGGCAAAACCGTTTCCTATGTTTCCTTTGATGGAATTGCTGTTGGTTTTGTGTCTATTTCCGATAAAATAAAAACTACGAGCGCTGATGCAATTAAGGAATTGATTCGTCAAGGTGTGGAAGTCATTATGCTGACGGGCGATAATGAAAACACGGCAAAATCAGTCGCCGAACAATTGCATTTGACTCGTTTTATTGCCAATTGTTTGCCCGAAGACAAACTCAACGAAATCAAACGTCTGCAAGCCGAAGGAAAAATAGTAGCAATGGCAGGTGACGGAATCAACGACGCTCCAGCATTGACGCAAGCCAACATCGGAATTGCGATGGGAACAGGAACAGATGTGGCGATAGAAAGTGCCAAAATAACGTTGGTAAAAGGCGATTTGCAAGGCATTGTAAAAGCCAAAAAACTAAGTCACGCAGTAATGAAAAACATCAAACAGAATTTGTTTTTTGCGTTTATCTACAATGTATTTGGGATTTCGGTGGCTTCTGGAATGTTGTATCCTGTTTTTGGATTGTTGCTTTCGCCAATGATTGCGGCTGCTGCGATGAGTTTTAGCTCGGTTTCGGTAATCTTGAATTCTTTAAGATTGAGGAGTTTTAAGATTTGATTTCCTATATAAGGCATATAAGTTTTAAGACTTTGAAAGTAAACGACTTTTATGGTAAAAAAAGTGACACTATTTTGTTTTCATAAATCAGCCCATCGTTTTTTTACTTCGTTTGAGTCTTTTGTAATGCGTTTGACGTAGATTTTTTTGGTCAGAAATAATGCTGATGTTGCCATCGATTTCAAGCATTGCCAACTTTACATCCGAAAAATGTTCGACTCCGTGTTCGCGAATAGCTTCTTGTAGTTCATCGGAAGTGATGTTTAATTTGCTCAAAGTCTTGAAATCTAATTTACCTTCGTGAATTAAAATTTCAGGTTTGTCTTGCATAAAATCACTGAATTTGGGAAACTTAAACATTAGTCTTTTAAAAGTAAAATTGATGATAAAAAGTACAGCTGCCGCTGCTAAACCTCCCAGAAGACTGGTGTCGCTTCCTACCATCGCGTTTTGAACCGAGTTACTAATTAACAATATCAAAATAACATCGGCGGTATTGAGTTGGGACAATTCTTTTTTGCCGAAAATCCGCAAAGCGATAAGCATAAATAAATATACAGAAGCGCTACGGAGGATGATGTCTAAATAGGGATTCATTGTTTTTTTTGTTTAAAAGGTTTCGAGTTTCTTGAATTCGGCTAACTGACAACTGCTCACTAATTTAATTTAAAATTCTTTTCAATTGCCATAATCATCTCGCCTGCAATGTCTTTGTTGGTAGCACTTTCGATGCCTTCGAGTCCAGGAGAGGAATTCACTTCCAGCAACAAAGGCCCTTTAGAGGAACGAATGATATCGACGCCAGCGACTTTTAAATCCATAGCTTTGGCAGCACGAATGGCTATTTTTTTCTCTTCGGAAGTGGGTTTGATGACTGATGCCGTTCCGCCAAGATGAATATTAGCTCGGAATTCGCCTGCTAAAGCTTCTCGTTGAATGGCGGCTACAACTTTGCCATCAATTACGAATAATCGAAGGTCTTTTCCGTTGGCTTCTTTGATGAATTCTTGCACCAAAATATTGGCATTTAAACTCTTGAAAGCATTGATAACACTCTCTGCTGCTTTTTTGGTTTCGGCAAGAACGACGCCTTTTCCTTGAGTTCCTTCCAATAATTTCACGATTAAAGGAGTTCCTCCCACCATTTTTATCAAATCGTCGGTGTCTAAAGGCGAATGGGCAAAACCCGTTGTGGGTATTTCGATACCGCTTTGCAAGAGCAATTGCAGTGAAAATAATTTATCCCGAGATTGTGTGATAGCAGTCGATGAATTCAAACAAAAAACATTCATCGCTTCGAATTGTCGAGTCAAAGCACAACCATAAAAAGTAATACTTGGTCGGATTCTTGGAATTACAGCATCAAATTGATTCAAAATTAATCCGCCTCGATAATGGATTTCGGGAGTTTTGGCATCCAGTTTCATATAGCATTCTTTGATGTTCAGAAAGTGCATTTCGTGACCTCTCATTTCACCAGCTTCCATAATTCGTTTGTTGCTGTACAACTCTGGATTGCTGGCCAAAAGTGCGATTCGAATGCCAGTACTAGCTTTTTCAGCATTTTTATAAACTTCTTTCAAACTTTCGCTTGTAGGTTCGCCCAAAAGATATTGTTGTTCGGGATCCACCATCACCCTTCCAATCATTGCTTCACGACCAAGAAGCATACGAAAACCCATAGAATCTCGATTGGTCAAAGTCATTTCGATAAGCCATTTGGCTTTTCCAATTTCTAAATTGGTTTGAATGACGTAGCGTTCTTCTCGAAAACCGCTAGAACTTTTTACAATTCTTTTATCTACCAAAGGGGCTTCACAATGAATCACCGTTTTGACATTGTTTTGGATGGGATTAATGTCAAATTTGACCCAGTTTTGGCTTTCTTTTTTGAAGGGAGCAATATTAATGGCGTGCAAAGCCGAAGTTTTTGCGCCAGAATCAACGCGTGCTTTGATGGTAGGAATTCCTAATTCAGGTAAGGAGCACCATTCTTCGCTGCCCAATATAATTTTGCTTTGTAACATAAATGAGTTTGGTGGTATTAGGTTGTAAATATATAGGGATAAAACAACTTTGGATGTTAAATTACGGTTAAATCAGTGCAATCGAACAGACCTAAATGTAGTAAAAAAATGAGCCACGAATGCACTAATTTCACACAACAATTAGTGAAATTAGTGAATTCGTGGCTAAAAAAGTTCTAAAAAATGGAATTAATTAGTTGGTTCTTCTGCTTTTTGAATTTTAACAGATAACTCTTGTGAAGTTTCATCTTCTAAATCCATATAAATTTCGTCTCCAGCTCCTATTTTTGACGTAATGATTTCTTCGGCGAGAGCATCTTCAACATATTTTTGGATGGCTCTTTTCAGTGGTCTAGCACCAAATTGTCTGTCAAAACCTTTGTCGGCAATAAAAGCTTTTGCTTTGTCAGAAAGAATTAAATTGTAGCCCAAATCTTTGATACGAGCGTATAATTTTTTCAATTCAATATCTATAATCAAATTGATGTCTTCTTTTTCTAGAGCGTTAAACACAATTACATCGTCAATTCTGTTCAAGAATTCAGGAGCAAAAGTTTTTTTCAAAGCATTTTCGATAATACTTTTCGAGTTATCATCGGCTTGGGCTACTTTGGCAGCAGTTCCGAAACCAACACCTTGACCAAAATCCTTCAATTGTCTTGCTCCAACATTCGAAGTCATGATAATTATAGTGTTTTTAAAGTCAATTTTTCGTCCCAAACTATCTGTTAAATAGCCATCGTCAAGAACTTGAAGCATCATATTGAAAACATCAGGATGTGCTTTTTCAATTTCGTCCAAAAGCACTACGCAATACGGTTTGCGACGTACTTTTTCAGTCAATTGTCCACCTTCTTCATAACCCACATATCCTGGAGGTGCTCCTATTAATCTTGAAATGGCGAATTTTTCCATATATTCACTCATATCAATTCGGATTAAAGCATCTTCAGAATCGAATAATTCTCTGGCTAAAACTTTGGCTAATTGTGTTTTTCCAACCCCAGTTTGTCCCAAGAAAATGAAGGAACCAATAGGTCGATTTGGGTCTTTCAATCCAGCACGATTTCTTTGAATGGCACGAGCAATTTTCTTTACAGCTTCGTTTTGTCCAATGACTTTGTTTCCTATAAGTTCTGGCAAAATAGCTAGTTTATTACTTTCGGTTTGAGCAATTCGATTTACAGGAATACCCGTCATCATTGAAACTACGTCGGCAACATTGTCTTCAGTAACTTGAATTCGATTGTTTTTAGAATCTTCTTCCCATTGTTCTTGGGCGATTGCCAAATCTTTTTCAAGGCGTTTTTCATCATCACGAAGTTTAGCTGCTTCTTCATATTTTTGTTTTTTGACAACAGCATTTTTCAATTCACGAACATCTTCTAATTGTTTTTCTAAATCCAAAACCTGTGCAGGAACTTCAATATTTATGATGTGAACTCTAGATCCTACTTCGTCCATGGCATCAATGGCTTTGTCTGGTAAGAAACGTTCCGACATATAGCGATCGGTTAATTTCACACAAGCTTCTATAGCTTCTGAGCTATAAGTTACATTGTGATGGTCTTCATATTTGTCTTTGATGTTGTTTAGAATTGTAATGGTTTCTTCAACCGAAGTGGGTTCAATAATTACTTTCTGAAAACGTCTTTCTAAAGCACCATCTTTTTCGATATATTGGCGGTATTCGTCTAATGTTGTTGCGCCAATACATTGAATTTCTCCTCGGGCTAAAGCGGGTTTAAACATATTGGAAGCATCAAGCGAGCCTGTTGCTCCACCGGCTCCAACAATAGTGTGTATTTCGTCAATAAAAAGGATGATGTCGTCATTTTTCTCCAACTCATTCATCACGGCTTTCATACGTTCTTCGAATTGTCCTCTGTATTTTGTGCCAGCAACAAGACTGGCCAAATCCAATGTTACTACTCGTTTGTTGAATAATATTCGAGATACTTTCTTTTGGATAATACGCAAAGCTAATCCTTCAGCAATGGCAGATTTTCCCACTCCAGGTTCTCCAATAAGAAGTGGATTATTTTTTTTACGACGGCTTAGAATTTGAGAAACACGTTCAATTTCTTTTTCACGTCCTACAACGGGGTCTAATTTTCCTTCTTCGGCCATTTCGGTTAAATCTCTTCCAAAGTTATCTAAAACAGGAGTTTTTGATTTTTTGTTCGATTTGTTGGCTGGATTGTTGAAATTCCCTTCTTTTAGACTGTCATCTTGTCCTGAATCTTCGTTATAGGCGTCATTTTTGGGTAAATTCTCGATAAAATTTTCTTCAGATGGTGTCATATTTAGATATTGTTCTTTGGCTACATCATAATCAATATTGAGTTTATTCAGTAGCTTGGTTGTGGGATCATTTTCATTTCTTAAGATGCACAATAATAAATGTGCTGTACTAATTGAGGTGCTGTGAAAGACTTTTGCTTCTAGAAAAGTAGTTTTCAATGCACGCTCTGCTTGCCTAGTTAGGTGAAGATTCTTTTTTTCGTTGTTGCTATCCATCGTGGGACTTGCTGGACTTAGAACTTCCACTTTTCTTCGCAAGAGGTTTAAATCTATTGATAAATTATTCAATATATTAATAGCTTTGCCGTTTCCGTCTCTCAAAATCCCAAGCATAAGATGTTCGGTACCAATGAAATCGTGACCTAAACGCAAGGCTTCTTCTTTGCTGTAAGTAATAACGTCTTTTACTCTAGGTGAAAAATTATCATCCATATTGTCTTGTATTTCTAATTGTAAAATTAGTGAATTGGTGTTTGAAAAACAAAAATCATTCCTATTATGAGGTTGTGTCAGCTAATTGACAAAAAAATCAACAAATAATCGTTAAAACTTACATAATTTATTAACTAAAAAACAAGTTTATTTTGTTAATAAATCATTGAAATAAGTACAGAATAGTTTGTATAAAAACATTGGAATGATGTATATTAGCACGTTTTGAAATTAAACTAAATTTATTAAATATTACAACTTATGTCTGAAGGAGAAAAGTTAATTCCTATTAACATTGAAGATGAAATGAAATCAGCTTACATCGATTATTCGATGTCGGTAATTGTGTCAAGAGCACTTCCGGATGTTAGAGATGGCTTGAAACCAGTACATCGAAGAGTACTTTATGGAATGTATGATTTGGGGGTTAACTCAAGATCTGCCCACAAAAAATCGGCGAGAATTGTCGGAGAAGTTTTAGGAAAGTATCATCCTCACGGAGATACCTCAGTTTATGATGCCATGGTTCGTATGGCTCAGGAATGGAGCATGCGTTATTTATTGGTTGACGGACAAGGTAACTTTGGTTCTGTCGATGGGGATAGTCCAGCTGCAATGCGTTATACTGAGGCTAGAATGAAAAAGATTTCGGAAGAAATTATGGCCGATATCGAAAAAGAAACAGTTGATTTTCAACTTAACTTTGACGATACTTTGTATGAACCAAAAGTAATGCCTACAAGAGTTCCTACCTTATTAATAAACGGAGCAACAGGAATTGCCGTTGGTATGGCGACTAATATGCCTCCTCACAATTTAACTGAAGTGATCAACGGAACGCTTGCGTACCTTGATAATAACGATATTGAAATAGACGAATTGATGAATCATATCAAAGCTCCGGATTTTCCAACTGGAGGTGTGATATATGGTTATGAAGGTGTTCGCGAAGCTTTTAAAACAGGTCGTGGACGTATCGTTATGCGTGCCAAAGTTGGTTTTGAAGAAGTAGATGGTAGAGAGTGTATCATTGTAACTGAAATTCCATACCAAGTCAATAAAGCCGATATGATTAAACGTACCGCTGATTTGGTTAACGAGAAAAAGATAGAAGGTATTTCTAATATTCGAGATGAATCGGATAGAAATGGTATGCGAATCGTTTATATTTTAAAACGTGATGCTACGCCAAACGTGGTTTTAAACACACTTTATAAATTCACTCAATTACAATCTTCTTTCAGTGTAAATAACATTGCATTAGTAAAAGGTCGCCCACAAATGTTGAATCTAAAAGATATGATTCACTATTTTATTGAGCACCGTCACGATGTAGTAGTTCGTAGAACCCAATTTGAATTGCGCAAAGCCGAGGAAAGAGCTCATATTTTAGAAGGTTTGATTATCGCTTCTGACAATATTGATGAGGTAATTGCTTTGATAAGAGGTTCGAAAAATACTGAAGAAGCTCGTGAAAAATTAATCGAAAGATTCAATTTATCTGATATACAGGCTCGTGCTATTGTTGAAATGCGTTTGCGTCAATTAACAGGTCTAGAACAAGACAAGTTAAGAGCAGAGTTTGAAGAATTGATGAAATTAATTGAGCATTTGAAAGCATTATTAGCAGATGTTGACTTAAGAACGGCTTTAATCAAAGAAGAATTAGAAGAAATTCGTGAGAAATATGGTGACGCTCGTCGTTCGCAAATTGAGTATTCAGGTGGAGATGTTAGTATCGAGGATTTAATTGCCGATGAGAATGTGGTAATCACCATTTCGCATGCAGGTTATATCAAACGTACTAATTTATCGGAATACAAAACTCAAAATAGAGGTGGAGTTGGACAAAAAAGTGCAGGAACCAGAGATCAGGATTTCCTTGAAAATATGTTTGTAGCTACCAACCATCAATATATGATGTTCTTTACCCAAAAAGGAAAATGTTACTGGATGCGTGTTTATGAAATTCCAGAAGGTAGTAAAACGGCCAAAGGAAGAGCGATTCAAAACTTAATAAACATCGAAAGTGATGATAAAGTAAAAGCATTCATTTGTACACAAGATTTGAAAGACAAAGACTACATTAATAGTCATAATTTGGTTATGGTTACTAAACAAGGTCAAGTGAAGAAAACTTCTTTAGAGAAATATTCTAAACCAAGGGTAAATGGAGTTGCTGCTATAACTATTAAGGAAGGAGATGAATTATTAGAGGCTAAATTAACCAACGGAGAAAGTCAAATTATTTTGGCTGTCAAATCGGGCAAATTAGTTCGTTTTGAAGAAACTAAAACTCGTCCGATGGGAAGAACGGCTTCTGGAGTTCGTGGAATTTCATTAAAAGATGAGTCTGACGAAGTAATTGGTATGGTTACTGTTGATAAAGAAGATATAACTGACACTCAAATTTTAGTTGTGACTGAAAATGGATACGGAAAACGTACTAAATTAGTTGACGAAGATGGCGAAGATGTTTATAGAATTACCAATCGTGGTGGAAAAGGAGTAAAAACCTTAAATATTACTGAAAAAACTGGAAAACTAATTTCGATAAATAATGTAACCGATGCCGATGATTTGATGATTATCAACAAATCAGGATTGACTATCAGAATGGCTGTTGAGGATTTGAGAGTTATGGGTCGAGCTACGCAAGGGGTTAAGTTAATTAATCTAAAAGGATCTGATTCTATCGCTGCTGTAACTAAAGTAATGAAAGATGATGTAGCTGAAGTGGTAGTTGACGAAGATGGAAATGTCATTGAAACTGAAGCTATCGAAAGAGTGAAACCTGTTCTTGAAGTTCTTGAAGATGAAGGCGTAGAGGACGACGACGACGATTCAGATGAAGAAGAAATTGATGATGAAGCCGAAGATACAGAAGATGAAGAGGAAGACGATTCAGATGAATAGAGGTGAATCATAAATAAACTTAAACATTTATCAGATATGATTTTTATCATAATTGATAAATGTTTTTCTAACTATTTTTGCAAGTAAATTAAATTAAATCAAAAATTATGAAAAGTAAAAATGTAATACTAGCGTCAGCATTATTGATATCAGTTGTTGCTTTTGCTCAAAAAGATCAAATTAAAGCTGCTGAAAAAGCTTTAAAAGGGGGTAATCCACAAGAGGCTATAACAATTTTAGATGGTGCTCAGTCTTTAATATCCAATGCTGTTGATACTGAAAAAGCACAGTATTATTTTGTAAATGGGAATGCTCATTTAGAGTTGGCCAATAAAAAAGTGGAAGAAGGGAAAAATTTAACTTCTGCAGCCAAATCATTCCAAGAATTGTTAGCAGTAGAAAAAGCTTCTGGAAAATCTAAATATTCTTCTCAAGCAACAACTTCTATTATTGATATCAAAGGTAAATTATTGAATAGTGCCATTGCTGATACAAAAGCAGATAGAGATATTGAAGGTGCTCAAAAATTATATGATGCTTATTTATTAGATAAAAAAGACACCATCAATTTGTACTATGCAGCCTCAACTTATGTAAATGCAAAAGATTATCCTACAGCTCTAAAAATGTATTCTGAGTTGAAAACTTTAAATTATTCAGGTAAAGGGACTAGCTATTTGGCTGTTAATAAAGCTTCTGGTAGTGAGGATGTGTTCAATTCTGTTAAAGAGAGAGATTTGGCAGTTAAACTAGGCACTCACGAAAAACCAAAAACAGAAGCTATTCCTTCAAAAAGAGGCGAAATCTATAAAAATATTGCTTTAATATTAGTAGATGCAGGAAAAATTGAAGAGGCTAAAAAAGCAATTTCAGACGCTAGAAAAGCGAATCCAGAAGATGGTTCATTACTTTTGACTGAGGCTAATTTGTATTTAGAAACAAAAGATTATGAGACTTATAAAAAATTAGTTGCTGAGGCTTTAGAAAAAAATCCAAATGATGCCGATTTAGTATTTAATTTAGGTGTATTAAGTGCAAATGCGAAAAATATTGCAGACGCTGAAAAGTATTATAAAAGAGTAATGGAAATTGATCCTAAGTATGCTAATGCTTATATCAATTATGCAGCTTTGAAATTAGAAGATGAGAAGGTAATTATTGATGAAATGAACAAATTAGGAACTTCTGCCAAAGACATGAAACGTTATGATGTGTTGAAAGTTAAAAGAGAAGATTTGTTTAAAGGAATCATTCCGTATCTTCAAAAAGCAGTTGAGTTAGAACCAACAAATATTGATGTATCTAAAACACTTTTAAATGTATATAGCGCATTGGAAATGATGCCTGAATACAAAGCTCTAAAAGTAAAAGTAAAAGAATTAGAAGCAACAAAAAAATAGAATAGCATACTCTGAATCAAACTAAAACTCGTCTCAATACATTATGAGGCGAGTTTTTTTTTATATGATTTTTTTAATAACACGAAGTTTGTGAGTATGTCTGTTGGTTTCGGCGTTGTAAATTCCTAGATGGTCTAAACGGTCAATTCTAACTTTTCCGCTGGCGTGAATGATATAATTGTCTTGCATAATAATCCCCACATGAATAATATTTCCTTCTTCATTGTCAAAAAAAGCTAAATCCCCTGGCTCGCTTTCTTCAATAAAACTCAGCGCTTCTCCTTGCAAGGCTTGCTGAGAAGCATCTCGCAATAATTTATAGCCATTGAGTTTGTAAACCATTTGTGTAAATCCGGAACAATCAACCCCAAATGGAGTTTTGCCTCCCCATAGATAAGGCGCGTTGAGGTACATAAAAGCTGTATTTAGTAAACTTTTTTTAGATTTTAGACCACTAATTTTCGTTCCTTCAAAGTTAAAATTTGCAGTATTTATATCTGAATGAGTCAAGAAAGAAAGGGACGCTCCTAAAGGAATAGGAAGCAACAAATTGTTTGGACCAGTAATATATTCCAATAAATCAGCATTTAAAACAATGACATCTTCTGATAATTGATGAAATTCTGATTCTGAAATAATTTGGTATTGTTTACTATCAACCCAACCTTCATAATTATCGAATTGTAATTTTATTTTCGACCATTGTTTAAACTGTTCTAAAATTTCAAAATGTTCACCAAACAATACTTGTGAAACAATTTCACTACGATCGCTAGGTTCGATTCTAAGAGGGATTATGGCTAGATTGCAAATTCCAAACATATATTTTGTACTTGTTTTTTTAGATTCTTTCAATAACTATTGCTGAAGCACCGCCACCGCCATTACAAATTGCGGCAGCCCCAATTTTACCATTATTTTGCTCCAAAACATTCAATAGTGTAACGATAATTCGAGCTCCAGAACATCCCAGCGGATGACCTAAAGAAACAGCTCCACCATTTACATTCACTTTTGAGTCTTCTAAACCAAGGATTTTTGCATTGGCCAAACCAACGACAGCAAAGGCTTCGTTAAATTCGAAATAATCTACAGCATCAATAGGTAAATATACTTTTTTTAAAGCTTTGTTAATCGCGACAGCAGGAGTTGTAGTAAACCATTTGGGTTCCTGAGCAGCATCAGCATAACTTTTTATGTAAGCTAATGGTTTTAAACCTAATGAAATTGCTTTTTCTTCACTCATTAATACCATTGCAGCAGCTCCATCATTTATGGTCGATGCATTCGCAGCGGTTACAGTTCCATCTTTTGTAAAAACAGCATTCAAAGAAGGTATTTTGTCTAATTTTACATTAGTAAATTCTTCGTCTTTGGAAACGATTATAGGTTCTCCTTTTTTTTGCGCAACAGCAACAGGAATTATTTCATTTTCAAATTTTCCGTCTTCCCACGCTTTTGCTGAACGCTCATAGGATTGAATGGCGAAGGCGTCTTGTTCTTCGCGAGTTATTTTATATTCAGTGGCACATAAATCCGCACAAACCCCCATGGCATTGTTGTCGTAGGCATCTGTAAGTCCGTCCTTCTGCATTCCGTCAATCATTGAAGCTGGGCCAAATTTATATCCATTTCTTAAATGTATATAATGAGGAATCTGGCTCATGTTTTCCATTCCGCCAGCAACCACAATTTCGGCATCACCACAAAGAATGGCTTGTGCAGCCAGCATTACTGATTTCATTCCAGAGGCACACACTTTATTAACAGTAGTACAAATGACAGAATTGGGTAAGCCAGCAAAAATCGCAGCTTGTCTGGCTGGTGCTTGACCTACTCCAGCTTGAATGACATTGCCCATAAATACTTCATCAACTAAACTAGCATCCAATTGTATGCGATCTAAAGCGCCTTTTATGGCAATAGCCCCTAGTTTTGGAGCAGAAACTGTAGATAATCCTCCCATAAAACTTCCTATTGGAGTTCTGACAGCAGCAACAATAACGACTTTTTTGTTCATGAGTTGTGAATAAGCATTGTTTGAGATGCGAATTTAATCAATTTGAGTAAAATCTAAATTACAATTTGATAATAATATATCTCTTGCCTATTAAATATTTATAATTAATTTTTTAGGTTGTTATTTGGTAAGAATAATTAAAATGTATTCAAAATGTATATTTTTTATTTGGCTATGCATTTGATTGTTAATGATTTTAAATAACTATTGAAAAAACATTTAAAAAATTTGAAAACTTGCCATACGCCGTTTCAATAAATATTTCAGTTGAAGATATTTTAAACAAAGAAATAAACAGATTTATTTTAGAGAAGCTAAAAAATACGG
>ERZ1034361.194-NODE-194-length-44440-cov-7.587494_pt1 | contig 44440 bp, 11 predicted proteins | sample MGYA00520617_ERZ1034361 | MGnify/ENA primary metagenome ERZ1034361 (study PRJEB33736, sample SAMEA104284507) | Azolla filiculoides | biome: Urban; feature: Water surface; material: Ditch water | place: Netherlands | collected 2015-10-28 | depth 0-0.1 m ...
TCGACCAAAGTGCCGGTGATGGCGGTGCTGGCCAAGGCGGTATTGACCGCGGCCAGCAAGCTGGCGTTGCCTTGCAAGCCGGTGACGCCTGCGGTGGTGTAAACCGATTCGGCAGGCGCGGTGCCGGTGTTGCTGTTGGCGTAGCCCACCAGTGTGCTCAGTGCCGCAGCTTGCGCTGCCAGGGCGTTGTTCACGATGGTTTGTAGATCGGCCAGTGAATCGATGCTGCCGAGGCTGGCCGAAGCGATGGCGTTCAGAATCGCCGACAGGTTGGTGCTGTTCACACCGGTCAAGCCCAGTGCACTCAGCTCCTGCACGCTCAGCGTTGCAGGTGTTCCGCTGGTCGAGGAATCGATCAGCGCGGTGACGGTGTTGGCGAGCGTTTGCAATTCGCCATAAGTGTCGACGGCCGTAGAAGGCAGTGCACCGATCACGCTGATGAGCAAGGCCGATTCGGCGTTGTCAGCGGCAGTCGGGGTGGGCGATGCCACGCTGATCAGCTGCAGGGCGGTCAGATCGGTGGTGCTCAGATCGGGCGTGGTGGTGCCGTTGCCGTCGGCTGCGCCCAGCACACGCGTGTAGGCATCGACCACGGCCTGGATTTCCAGGCCCGCATCGGTCGCACCGGTGGGCAAGGCGGCGATGGCGCTGTTGATGGCGGCCAGGTTGCTGCTGTCCACGCCGCTGATGCCTGCAGCCGTGTAGGTGCTGGTGCTTGGCGTTGCGTTGCTGCCGGTGTAGGCACCGATGGTGCTCACGGCACTGTCGTACGCGGTGATGGCGTTGGCGATCAGGGTTTGCAGTTCGGCCAAAGTGTTCACGCCCGAGCCATCGTCTGCGCTGGCCGCGATCGCCGCCAAGACGGCGGCGAGGTTGTCTGGCGTCAGGTTCGGGATACCCAAGGCGCTCAGGCTGCTGACGCTCAGCGCAGGGTTGGGTGTTCGACCCGCTGCAGTGTCGAGCACGCCGCTGACCGCTTGGGCCAGATCGGCCAGTTCACCGGGGGTGTCCACGCCCGTGGCGCTTTGTGTGTCCACCACGTCATTGAGCAGGCTCACTTCCGCGGCGGTATCGATGCCGGTGGCACCCAGGGTCTGGTACTGGCTGGCCGTCAGGCTCAGGTTGTCGTTGTTGTTGGCATCGGCACCGGCCAGCAGGGCGGTCACCGCGTCGGCCAAGGCCTGCAGCTCGCTCGTGCTGTTGGATGCGTTCGTACCCAGCGCCGCCAGATAGGCATTCGCCACACTCAGGTTGCTGCTGGTGATGCCTTCCACACCCGCCACGTTCCAGGTGTCGGTGGTCGGAACAGGTGCGCTGCCGCTGTACTGGCTCAAAGCCGTTACCGCTTGGGTGTAGCTCTGGTTGGCCGCGGTGACGATGGCTTGCAACTCGGACAAGCTGTCCACTTCACTGCCGTTGTTGGCGGTTGCGGTGATGGCCGCCAGGATGGCATTGAGGTTGTCCTCGTTCGCGCCCGTCAGCCCCAGCAGGGCCAAGTCGGTTGCCGTCAAGGCGGGACTCGGGCTCACGCCATTGGCGGTGTCCATGATGCCCTGCACGATGCGGGCCAGATTGGCCAACTCGGCTTGGGTGTCGACTGAGCCGCTGCCCATCACGTCGATGACCTCGTTGAGCAAATTGGCTTCTGCGGCGGAGTCGACCGTGCTCAGGCCCAGCAACTGGTATTGCGCTGCGCTCAGGGCCGGCTGGCTGTTGTCCACGCCATCTGCGCCGCCCAGCAGCTGGTTGTAGGTGTCAACAATGGCCTGGATTTCAGCTGCTGTGTTGGTGGCGCTTGTATCAACCGCCGCCAGAACGGAGTTGATCGCTGCCAAGTTGCTGCTCGTCACGCCCGTCACGCCCGCTTGCACGTAGGTCTGTTCGTCGGGCACGGCCGCCCCTGTTTGGGTGCCGTTGAAGGCGCTGATTTCGGTGATGGATGCCGCGTAAGCGCTGACCGCTGCAGCCACGATGGCTTGCAGTTCGGCTTGGGTGTCCACGGCTGAGCCGTCGTTGGCGGTGGCAGCAATGGCCACCAAAATCGCCGCCAAGTTGTCTGCGGTGACGCCGGTGATGCCCAGCTTGGCGATCGACGTGTCGGTGATCGCCGGGCTGCCGGTTTGGCTGGCCGCTGTGGCCAGAACGCTCAGGTACAGGTTGGTCAGTTCGCGAACTTCAACCACGCTGTCCGTGGCCGCCACGGACAAAGGCGACACAAAAGTGTTGAAACCACTCACCTGCGCCGCACTCAGCGTGGTGATGCCGATGTTGGTGTACTCGGAAAGTGTGGGTGCCGTGTTGTTGACCGACTCGCCATAGTCGCGAATGATGTTCAGTGAAGCGCCCAGCAAAGATTGCGTGACCAGGGCCTGTAAAGCGGCAGGCGAGCTGATCTGGCTGCCATCGTCGCTGGTGTCGGCGATCAGGGCCAGGATGATCGCGAGGTTGTTTGCATTGACCCCTGTGATGCCCAGCGCCTGCAGGTCCTCTACCGTGACGGTGGGGGTGGGCGTAACGCCTGCGGCCACGTCGAGCAGTTCATTGAAGGCGTCGACCATGGCCTGAATTTCTTCGCCAGAGTCTTTGCCCGTGGTGGGCAGCGCGCCCAGGAAGTTGTTCAGCGCCGTGATGTTGGTGCTGTTCACATCGGCAATGCCTGCCTCGGCATAGACCGATTCAGCGGGGGCTGAACCGACGCCGTTGTAGGCCGTCAAGATCGACAAGCTGCCCGCACTCACGGTGAGGGTGATGTCGGTGGCTTGTGCAGACACGTTGCCTGCCAAGTCGGTGGCCACAGCGGTGAACTGGTAGCTGCCAACGGGCAGGGGGTTTTCGATGGGCGCGCTGGTGGTGGCGTCCAGCAGCAAGTCGCCATTCAGGTCGCGCTGGTAGCGCAGGTCAAGCGACCAAGTGCCGCTGGCACTGACGTTGACCACGCCCACGAGTTGACCGTCTTGGTAGATCTGCAGTTGGCTGTTGGCCTCTGCGGTGCCCTGCAAAATTTGTTGCGCCAGTGCATTGATGGTCAAGCCAGTGGCTGAGCTGGCGGATTCGGCGAACCCGACCAAAACAGGCGCCGCCGGGGCCAAGGTGTCGATGCGCACATTCAAAGTCTCTGACAAGCTCGACAGGTTGCCTGCCAGGTCTTCGACTTCGGCCCGCAACGCGTAGCTGCCATCGGCCAGTGCGCTGGTGGGACGCCAGCTGAACAGGCCGTTGGCATCGGCGCGCACGGTGCCCAGCACGGTGCTGCCGTTGTAAATGCGCACGTCGGTATCGGCTTCGGCAATGCCGTTGAAGCTCGGGCGTGGGTTGTTGGTCAGCGTCGGGCCTTGCAGGCTGGTGGTCTCGGGTGCGATCGGATCGATCACCACATAGAACGGTTCGCCCAGTGCGCTGCGGTCGCCCACGGCACTGATGGCCACGGCCACAAAGCTGTGGGTGCCGGTCTGCAGGCTTTGCGGCACATCGAAGCTGAAGGTGCCACTGTTGACAGTGGCCGTGCCTTGCAGCTGGCCAGCCCGGTAGATTTCGACAAAGGCCGCGCCGGTGGCGCTGCCGGTCAACGTGGGTTTGACGCTGCGCGTGATGCCGTCGCTGGTGCTGCGACCCGTGTCTGTGGCGAGGGTCAAAGCCGACAAAACGGGCGCATTGGGGACCACGGTGCTCAGGCTGAAGTCGCGGGTCACCAGGGTTTCGTTGCCTGCCGCGTCGGTGGCGGTCACCCGCACTTGTTTGATGCCATCGGCACCCAGCAAAGCCAGTGTGCCGGTGTCCATCGGGATGCGCCAGCGCCCCGCGGCGTCGGCCACGGTCTGCAAAGTGCCCACCACGGTGCCACCCACGCTGCTGAGCAATTGCACGCGCAGGGTGAGGTTGGCTTCGGCCAGACCGTCCAGCGTGATGCCGGCGGCTTTTTCGGTGGCGTTGACCACGTCGTCCAGCGCCACGGCGGCGATGCCCAAGGATGGACCTTGGGTGTCGATCTCCAGGCTCAAGAGCGGGCTGGCCGTGCTGGTGTTGCCCGCCACATCGGTGGCAATGGCGCTCAGGGTGTGGGTGCCGTCACTCAAAGCGCTGCCCAGCGTCAGCTGCCACAGACCTGCGGCGTTGGTCACAGTGGTGCCCAGCACGGTGTTGCCCGAGCGCAGGCTCACGGTGGCACCGGCTTCGGCCGTGCCACTGAATGTGGGCTGGTTGCTTTGGGTCAGGTTGTCGCTGTTGCTGGTGCCGGTGTCCGGGCTGAAGCCGCTGATGCGCGGTGCAAACGGCGCGGTCTTGTCAACGGTCACGCTCAGGCTGGTGCCTGTGGCGCTGGTGTTGCCCGCCACATCGATCAGGCGCGCACTCAGGCTGGTGCTGCCTGCAGACAAGGCTGTCGTGGGGGTGAGGGTCACGCTGGCGGCCGTGATCATGCTGTCGGTCAGCACCAGGCTGGCCACCTGGGTGCTGCCTGCGAACAGGCGCAGTTCGTCCCCGGCCACGGCGTTGGTGCCGGTCAGGGCCACGCTGAAGCTGGCGCTCGCGTTGCGGGTGGTGTTGTCGGTGTTGCTGCTGCCGGTGTCGTCGGCCGCGATCAGGGCGGGTGTGACTGTGCCCGGGGCGACGTTGTCTATCACCAGGCTGAGGGCGGGTGAGTTGGGGCTGAAGGTGCTGCCACCGCGCACAGCGCGGGCCACCAGGGTGTAGTTGCCTGCGGCCAGGTCGGCACTGGCATTGACCGTGACGCTGGCACCAAAGCCTGATGCCAGCGAGAGCGAACCCAGCACGGCGTTGGAGGTGGTGTCAAAGAGCTCAATCACATCGCCCACGGCCAGTGCACTGCCGCTGAAGCTGGTGCCTGTCAGGTTGACGCTGAAGCCGGGCCTCAGCACGTTGGTGCGGTTGTCGGTGTTGCTGGTGCCGCTGTCTTGGGCTGCAGCCAGGTCGGGTGCGCCGGGTGCCCCGGCAGCACGCGTGTCAATGTTCAGCGCCAGGGCCGTGGTGGCCCCACTGGCGGCATTGAGCACGGTGTTGCCCCAGCTGTCGCTCAGGCGGGCATTGAGGGTGTACAGACCATCGGCCAGGTTGCTCAGCGCAAAGGTGTAGCTGCCTGCGGTGATGTCGCCCGTTTGCAAGGTGCGCGAAGCCAACACGTTGCCCGCGGCATCGATCAGTGCCAGGGTGTCGCCGACCAAGGCGGCGCGCCCGGCACTGGCAGACAAAGCCACCGTGACGCGGGGCGAGGTGTTGCTGGTCTGGTTGTCGGTGCTGGAGGCACCGTTGTCATCGGCCGCCATCAAGTCGGGCAGGCCCGGTGCGGCCAGCGCGGTGGTGAAGACCGCGATGTTGCGGGTCACAGCGGTGCTGTTGCCCGCAGCGTCGGTGGACGTGAGGCTCAGGGTTTTGCCAGCCCCTTCGCCCAAAGCGGCGTAGTCATCGGCCGTCAGTGTGTAAGACCAGCTGGTGCCGTTGAGTGTGGGGGTGACCGAGCGCTGGCTGCTGCCCGTGCCCAGTGTCAGCGATAACTGAACGCCCGCTTCGGTGCTGCCGCTCAAGGTGACGCCCTTGGCTTTGTCTTGCGCGTTGATGGCGTCGTCTTCAGACACCACGGCCATGCTGCTGGTGGGGGCGACGTTGTCAAACACGAAGTTCAGCGCAGCGCCCAGGCTGCTCACGTTGCCCGCCACGTCGGTGGCACGACCGCGCACGCTGTAGCTGCCCGCCGTGGTCAAGGCGGTGCCCAGTGTGGCGCTCCAGTTGCCGTCCTGGTCGGCGGTGACCGTGGCAAAAGCGGTGGTGCTGCTGCCCAGGAACAGGCGCACGCTGCTCAGAGGCTCTGCCGTGCCGTTGAACACGGGCAGGGTGTTGCGCGTCAGGCGGTCGGTGTTGCTGATGCCGCTGTCGGTGGCCACGCTCATGCCGGACACCACGGGTGTCAGGGGCGGCACGGTGTCGACGGTGAAGATTTGCGTGCGCAGCATGCCCAGGTTGCCCGCAGCGTCTTCAACTTGCAGGCTGAGGTTGTGCGGGCCTTCGGCCAGCACGCTGGTGCCGGTGTAGCTCCAAGCACCGGTGCTGGCATGGGCGGTGACCATGCTCAAGGCTTGCCCATCCAGGCGCAGCCATACATGGCTGCCTGGCTCGGCCACGCCTGTGAGCGCCAGTGTGGCGCTGTTGGTCAGCTCGGCATCGGGGGTGCCGTTGAGCACCAGTGCGGTGACCGCATTGGGCGCTGTTTGGTCAATGGTCAAATCAAAAGCGGCGGTCATGCCACTGGCGTTGCCCGCCAGGTCGGCGGCTTTGGCATACAGCGTGTGGCTGCCAGCCGAAATGGCCAAGGCAGACAAGTCCAGCTGCCAGTGTCCGAAGTCATCGGCCACCACACTGGCGATTTGGGCGGCTCCCGATGTGCCATCAAGGAAGATGCTGACCAGGGCATTGGCTTGTGCTGTGCCTTGCAGTTCCAGCGTGTTGAGCTGGGTCAGGGCGTCGCTGTCGCTGAAGCCGGTGTCCGGTGTGACGCCCGAAATCACGGGTGTGGGCGGTGCCACGTTGTCCACTACCAAGACAAACGGCAAGGACGGCTTGCTTTCGTTGTCCACCGTGTCGAGCGCCATGGCGGTGAAAACATAGGTGCCATCGTCTAGGTTTACCACTGCTGAATTGGCGGTGTAGCTGAAGCTCCACAAACCATTGCGGTCGGCTCTGACGCTGCCCAGTGAACCTGTGATGCCTTCGCGGTAGATGCGAACGGTGCTGTAGGGTTCGGTTTTGCCTTCCAGCACCACCGTGCGCGTCTTGGTCACGGCGTCGGCGGCATTGCGGCCTGTGTCCACAGAGACTCCCGTGATTTTGGGCGTTTCCGGAACTTTGGTGTCGATCGTCAGGTACAGCGGCTCGGTTTCGGCCGTGATGTTGCCTGCCAAGTCGGTGGCCGTGAGGACCACCGAATAACTGCCATCGGCCAAATTACAGCCGTTGGTGTCGAATTGCCAACTGCCGTCGTTGAGCGCTGTGGTGGTGCCTAGGAAAACGTTGTTGGCCACCACGCGAATCACGCTGCCCGGTTCGGCCATGCCTTGAAGCTGGGGACGGCTTGTTTTGGAATAAAAGCTGACAAAACCGTTGATATCGGTGGTGCCACGGCTGTCAACCGTGCCCCAGGTGGGCAGAGCGGGTGCCACGGTGTCGAGCACCATGCTCAAAACGCCTGACCAGCTGGATGTCAGTGTGGTTGTGCTGCCGCCGACGCTGCCAGACGGCGCTTCCACGCGCGCCTTGATGGCAAAGCTGTAGCCCCCTGCGTTGTTCACGTCAGGGTGTGTCACGGCGGGCAGTGTGACGATGGCCAGGCCGCTGGCCACTTGCATGGCGCTCAGGGTGAGGCTGGTCAGGACGGTGCTGTTGGCGTCGTTGAGTGCGATCTTGAGCGTGTCGCCCGCTGCAATGCCTGCGGGCAGCGCGATCGACACGCGCATGCGGTTGACGTTGGTGTTGTTGTCAGAGCCGGAACGGCCACTGTCATCGCCCGCCAACAAATCGGGTGTGCCCGGTGTGGCTGGGGCGTTCAGGTTGTCAACGCGGTCCGATGAGACATAGAAGTTGGCGACATCGTTGCCTGCATCGTCTTGCAGTGCCACCGCATCGTTGTTGAGGCTCGGGTCGCTGTAGGCCAGGGTGATCTGCTGGCCACGGTAAACCGGTTGCGCCAGCGTGATGGTCAACCGGGTGCGGTCATTCGGGTCAACGGTCACGCCCCTGACGGTGACCAGTTGGCCATTGACGGCCACGGCAAAGCCCGACGGTGGCAAGCTGGTTTGTACCGCCTCGCTCATGACCAAGGTCATTTGGGTGCCATCAAACGAAATGCCGCCCACCAGTGTGGGGGCGATCCGGTCGGCGGGCTCCGTGGTCACGCTGGCGTTGTTCACGTTCAAGGTGAGTGTTGCGGCGCTGGCCTTGAGTTCGGCATCGGTGTGCGAGAGATTGCCCGCAAAGTCCACGGTACGCACCACCAAGGTGTGGTTGCCTTGCACCAGTTCAGAGCCGGTATAGGTAAAGAACCAAGCACCGGCCTTGACGCTGGCTTTGCCCAAGGAAATCAGTGTTTGGTTGGCATCTGCCAAGCGGTCAAAAATTTCGACATAAACAACACTCAGCGCCGAATCACTGGTCGTGGGTGTGGTGATCGTGCCTTGCAAGGTGAACAGGCGGTTGGCCGTGGTCGTGGCTGTGCGGGCGACCAAGTTGGCGGTGGTCGAAGACGATGCGCCATCGGCCGTGACCAAGAAGGGCACGTTGGAGTCGGGTGCCGGACGTGCATCCACTTGCAAGTTGTAAGAGCCTCCGGTGATGGCCCCGAGAGACAGGCTCTTGTAGGCGCTGACGTTGCCCATCACATCGGTGATGCGCGTGGACGCCCAAATTTGCAGGTTGGGCAGGGTGTTGGTCACTGCAAAGTCAACGTACTGCTGGCTCAGGTCATTGGCGTCGAGGATGCGGCTCATCGCCACATAGGTGTAATTCGAATCGACGGTGATCCCGGTGTAGGCAGAACTGCGACGCACATAAAACTCCACCGTATCGCCCACGCGGGCGTCGGAGGGCAGGTTCACCCGGAACGTGGGTGTGGCATCGGTGGTGATGCGGTCGGTGGCGAAGTAACCACTGTCATCGGCATTGAGCATGACGAGCGAACGCGGCGCAGGGGATGTGCGGTCAAGCGTCAGAGGCACCGTGATGGTGTTGAAGTTGCCCGCCTTGTCTTGCTGCACCACGATGTAGTTGCGCGTGCCCACCGCTTGAGAGGCCATGGTGAAGCTGTATAGCCCGCTGGCGTCGGCGGTGATGACCGCGGTGACGTTGTCATTGATCGTGATCTGCTCATTCGGCTCGGGAATGCCGTTGCCGTTGGCGTCGCGGAACACACTGATGCGTGCGCCAGCTTCAGCGGTTCCGGCGATGACGGGTTGGGTGCTGCGCGTCAGGTTGTCGCCCAAAGTGCCTGTGTCTGTAGCCGTGGTGAGTGCCGCGGTGAAGACGGCCGACGGGCTGCTGTCCACCACCAGTGGCAGACGCGTGGCCGAGATGGCGCTGGTGTTGCCAGCGGCGTCGGTGGTTCGGATGCCAATGCTGTGCGTGCCATCGGCCAAAGCCGTGCCGCGGTAAGTGAAGTTCCAGACCCGGCTGGCGTTGATGCTGGCGTAACCCAGCGTGGTGGTGTTGCCGTTGAACACGTCCACCACTTCGACCTGCACGACATCTGCAGCCAGCGGGTAGCTGGCGTTGTTGGCAAAACTCAATTGGGTGCCAAAACGGACAATGTTGTCGGTGGCGCTGACACCCGTGTCGTCTGCATTGAGTAAGTTGATGAAAGAGGGCGTGGCGGGTGCTGTGGCATCCACCACCAGCGAGGTGCTCATGCTCACGCCGGTGCTGCGGTTGCCTGCACGGTCGGTGTACCAGGCGGTGATGGCGGTGCCACCGGAATAGGTGGCTGCAGCCAAGGTGCTGCTGCTCAGATCGGCATAACCCGCAGTGATGTCTGTGGATGACAGTGTCAGCTGTCCGATCAGGTAAGTGGCGCTGTAGGTGGAATACCGGGTCAACTCAATCAAATCGCCTGCTGCGGCATTGCGCGGCAGCGTCACGCGGAAGCTGGGTGTGGTGTTGGTGGTGAAGCCGTCGTAGGCGCTGAAGCCGGTGTCGTTGTTGGCGACCAGTGTGTTGGGCAACAGGGCAACGGCCAGGTTGGGGCTGGCTGCCCGGTCGAGCACAAAATTCAGGGGACTTGTCGCCACTTTGCTGTTGCCCGCGGCGTCGGTGGTCACCGCGCGCAGGTTGTATTCACCGTCTGTGAGGTAAACCAGGTCATAGCTGAAGGTGCCGTTGGCATTGATGACCGGCGTGGCGACTGCGCTCGCGCTGGCCACGGTGTAGAGCGTCATGCTCGGCTCGCTCGGGTCTTGCACACCGTTGTTGTTGAGGTCGTTGAACACCATCAGGCGGTTGCCTGCCTCACCCGTGCCACTGAGGGTGATGTAGTTGGTGTTGGTGGTGAACCGAACGTTGCCATTGACGTAGCGCATGTCGGCGCTGTCCACGGTCATGGTGGGCACCACGGGGGCCGTGGTGTCGATGGTGACGGGTGCCATGCCCGCCCACGCACTGACGTTGCCAGCGGTGTCCACGGCCTTGGCCATGAAGTAGTGGCGTCCGTTGGGCAGGGTGCTGCTGTCCGATGTCCAGGAGAATGCACCATTGCTGGCGATGCCGGTGCGGCCCACATAGGTGGGCGCGCTGTAGCCGCCGAACAAGCGCAGCACGCCATAGCCGGTGGCTGAGCTGGAGGTTGCCAGTGTTTGAGCGGTTGCCGTGCTCCATGCGCTGTTGGTGTCGGCCTCGGACCCCGCAGAATTGCCTGCTTTGTATTTCGCATCAATGGCCCGTGCCATCAGGTGTCGGTTGGCGTCCATCGACAGTTCAACCCGAACCATCTTGGTGTAGACGGTATCGAAGTAGGCAACGATCCATTGGTTGGTGGTGCCCGCGACGCGCCAGGCCGTGCCGGGGAAGGCACCGATGGATGCGCCGTCCAACTGGCCGCCACTCAACTGGATGTCGGCGATGCCGATGTTGGCTGGGAGGGTGACGCCGGTGCTGACGGCGGTGGTGGTCAAAAAGCCTGTGAATGTGTAGTCCGCAGCATTGTCCAGGTCTGCCGATGCCCGGTAAATGTCGACCCATGCGGCCGAGGTGTCGGCCGTGCCGGTCAGGGTGAGTTGGTTGTTTTTGCTGGTGATGTTGTCGGTGCCGCTTGGGCCCAGGTCATCGGTGCGCAGCAAGTCCATGCCCCCAGGGGTGGTGGGAGCGGTGGTGTCAGACGACACGCTTGGTAGTGCGATGAGGCCGCCTGCAATGCTTGCGGGTGCGGTGTAACGGTACTGGTTGGTGCCATCGCCCAAGCCAGTGACGCCTACGTCAACCCAGCCGTTGGTGATGTCTTGCGCGCTGAGCGTCGCACTGCCCGCCATGGCCGAGCCAGTGACCGTGGCGCTGTTGTAAATCTGGATCACGCCACCGGCTGCGACCCCATTGGCCGCGGTGTTCAGGTTCAGCCGCAGCACCTGTTGGTAGGTGTTGCCTGTGCCATCGTTGCTCAGGTAACCGCTGTCGACATCGGCCGCACTGAGTGAGGCGGATTGTGTGAGTCGGATGTTGTCGAAGTGGGCACGCTGTGCGCCTTCAGACGCCAGCAGGATGCGCATCGATTTGCCCACCAGTGTGGTGGCCACCGAGGTGTCGATCACCAAGGTGGTGGCATCTTTGAATGTGCCTGCAGGGGTGAAGTTGAAGGCGTTGACTGAACCCAGTCCACTGGCGTGGCTGGTCCCGTCGGTGGCGATCAATTTGTAGGCGGAAAGATTGCCGGCGGTCGTGAAGGTGGCGTCCCTGTTGCCCACCGAAACCGTGAGCCTGTAGACCGTGTTGGCTGCAAAGGTGATGCCCAAGTCTTGATACACCGAGCGTGCCGATGCAATCGTCAGCTCGTCGGTGCCGCCGCCAGATCGGGTGTCGAAGTACTCTTCTGAGGCGTCGGTTGCGACGCCCGAAGACAGTGTCCACTCTGGCCCGATGACGTTGGTCCAAGTGCCAGCGGCCAAGTTGGGCGACTGGGTCTCGAACGAGGGGTCTCGCACGTTGACCAGCTGCTGGCTGGTCGAGAGGCTGACCCCAGTGACCACGGGTGTGATCGCCGCGTTGGTGACGGTGACCGCACTGCGTGTGCTTTCTTGGCCGACATTGCCGGCGTTGTCGATCATGTAGGCCTGAACGCCCAGGGTCACACCCAAGGTCAAGGCTTTGTCGGCGCGCACCTGAACGGTGGCGTAGCCGTTGCTCAGGTCGGTGGCGTTGATGCGTTGGCGGCCCAGTTCGGTGCTGCCGTTGATGAGCACCATTTGGTCTCCGACACCGCTGCCTGCGGGCAGGCTGATCCTGAAGCTGGGGGTGATGGATGGGGTCAGGGTGTCCGTATCGAGGGTGTTGTTGGCGTTGAGCAGCAGCGGCTGTCCGGGCACCAGGGGCGCCGAGCGGTCGTAGTTGATCTCGAGGGCAGACGTGCTGGCCCCCAGGATTTGACCGATGGCGTCGAAGGCCACCGCACGGATGCGGTTGATGCCGCCGGGCAGGGTGATTTGTTGGCTCGCAAACACGCCGCGTGCATCGGTGGTGATGACCGCGCTGGCGTTCAGGCGCTCGCCCAAGTCGATCACGCCGTTGTTGTTGCTGTCGTTGTAAAGCCAGACGGTGGCATTGGCTGCCATGCGGCCCGAGATGCGGACCAAACCATCGGTGTCGGTCAGCACATTGTCATTGGGGTTGCGGGTGTCGTCTGACGAAGTGACGCTGGCCGGTTCAATCCACAGGGCGTTTTCGTAGGCGCGCACCGCTGCCAACGCTGCAGACTCGACGGTCAGCAGCAGCGCGGTCGAGTCGGCGCTGGTGTTGCCCGCAGCGTCTACCGCACGGGCGGTGAAGGCGTACATGCCATCGGCCAAGGCCGAGCCGGTGTAGGTCCAAGTCCAGCTGGTGGCGGCGCCCACCACGGGCGTGCTGCCCATCAGGGTGTTGCCCAGATAAATGTCAACGCGCGCCGCTTGCGCGGTGGTGATTGTGCCGGTCAGGCTGAAATAGGTGTTGCGTGTGGTGATGTTGTCGTTGGTGATCGCACGCGAGTCGTCAGCCGCCAGCAGGCCAATCGTCGGCACAGTGGGTGCAGTCACATCGATCACGGCGCGATCGAGCACACGGGCACCGCTCAGGTTGCCCGACAGGTCTTCGATGCGGGCGCTGATGGCGTTGGTGTAAGTGCCTTCAACCAGCATGTTGGCGATGTTGCCGACCACCCGGATGTCGGTGCTTGGGTTGGCACCGATATCGATGGCAGCGTTGTTGCCAAAGACCAACTCGCTCACGGCCGCAGGCAAGGCGGCTGTGCCCGCCACTTGGGCGGCGGTCAGCTGGGCATCCCAGGCCCGGTACGACAGGATGTCGCCCGTGAAATAGGTACTGTTGGCGTACCCCAAGCGCTGGTTGGTGTCCCAGTTGTAGTCCGATGCGGCTTTGGTGCCCGACAGCACCAGCACGCCATCGACATAAATGCGTTGGCCGCCCGTACCGAGTGTGAACACCAATTTGTGTTCGCGACCATCGTTCAGGTTCAGACCTGTGCTGGTCAGGGTTTCCGATGTGTAGACGTACGATCCAATGTTGCCATTGGCCGTGACCCAAAGACCACGGTCATAAGCACCACTGGGGCTTTGCACCCCGAAGAGGCCACCACCGGTGGTCGTCTTGAAGACAATTTCACGGCTGACGAATGTCTCTGGTTCGTTGCGGACGATGTCGAGGTAACCCGCACCGGTCAAGCGCAAGGCACTCGAGGGGGTGAAGTCCACATAACCTGCCACGATGTCGGCCCCGGTCAGGGTCAGGGTGCCGATGTTGGAGGTGGTGTTGTTGGCCGAGTACAGACGGACTTTGTCCCCTGCCACCACGCCTTCGGGCAGGCTGACACGCCAGGTTGGAGCCTGGTTGTTGGTGGTGTTGTCGGCGTTGAACAGGCCCGAGTCGCTGCTGCTGAGGAGGTCGATGCGGGTGGGCACTGGCACCAGGTTGTCGACCTTGACGGTGCTGGCGGCCGACAAACGGACGTTGCCCGCCGTGTCGGTGGCCAGGGCGTACAAGGTGTGCGTGCCCACGGGCAAGCTCAAGTTGGCCAGGGTGTAGGTCGTGCCGCTCAGGGTGGCGTTGCCGAGCAACTCGCCGTCGTCCAAGCGTGCGTTGTCATTGCGGTCGCGGAAAATTTGTACCGTGCTGAGTGCTTCAGCCGTACCCGTGACGGTGATGGCGGTGGTCAGCTTGGTGATGCCGTCGTTGGTAACGGCACCCGTGTCGGAGGCGGTGTTGAGCACCGGTGCGGTGACATTAGGCGCTGTGGTGTCGGCGCTGGCCACCAGGGTGGACTGGGTAACCACGACTTGCTGTTCTTGCGACAGCAGGCTCAGGTTGCCCGCACGGTCAAACTGCATAGCCCGAACGCTGTAGCTGCCTTGCGGCAGCGTGATGGCTTGAGTGAAAACACCGGTGGTGACATTGGCCGTGGTGTTCCACGAACGCTCACCCATATCCAGGGTGCCATTGCCATTCGCATCCGCGAAGAGCAGCACACGGGCACCCGGGTCGGCAAAACCGTTCAAAGTGGTGCTGCCGGTGCTGGTGTAAGTGCGGATCACCGGGTCTGGTGTGCCCGTACGGCTGAGCACCACATTGTTGAAGTCTGCGTTGTTGTTGGCGCGGCTGTCCTGGCCTACGCCAAACACGGTGCGCACGCCTAGGCCCACATCGCCGGCTTGGGCCGTGTAGCTCAAGGTGAATGTCTTGAAGCTGCCATCGGGTCCGAGTTCGGACGCGGTGATGACGCGTTTGGCCAGCACCACACCATCGCTGCGCTCAATCGAGATGTAGGTGCCGTTGGTAGACACTTGGGCGGTGGCCATGCCGCCACGGTTGCCCAGATCGACCGAGAGCGTGAAGGTTTCGCCACTTTGGGCCAACAAGGCATTGTTTTGAACGAAGCGGACTTCGCCTGACGTGGTGCCTGCGGCATAGGCGATGTTGCCAATGTTCAGGTAACCCGTGCCTGCATACCAGGCCGAGGCCGCGTTGCTGGAAGGACGCCAGTAGCCGGCCGTAGTGGTGTTGCCGGTGATGGTCCAGCCCGCCAGGACGTTGCCTCCGGTGTTGGCGGAGGTGCCTTCGGCCAGAGGTTGCGCGTCAAAGCTGGTGTTGCCGGTCCATGTGGTGCGAGCTGGGCCATTGGTGTCAAAGCTCACCCACAGCGGTGCACTGAGGTCGGATCGGTTGCCGGCCATGTCGATGGCGCGGGCATAGAACGCACGGGTGCCGTTGGCATAGGGCGCGCCGGTGTAGTTGAAGGTCCAGGTCAGTGTGTCGAGGTTGACTTCGGCCTGTCCCAGTGGGTTTACACGGTCGGTGTCGTCATAGACCAGCACACCCACAATGTTGCCCGCGAGGCTCCCGCCGATGACGAAGTTGGTGTTCCTGCGGGTGATGTTGTCGGTGTTGGTGCCGGTGCTGTTGCTGCCGGTCTCACCGGCGCTGGTACTGTCGGAATCGGCGATCAGGTCCAGGCCCGTGGGGGCGGCTGTCAAGCCCAGCAGGTTCAGGTCGGGCAGGGTGTAAAAGGCGCCGTCATTGCCCGCCCGGTCGGTGATTTGGGCGCGGATGACGTTGACATAGGCCCCCGCCACCAAAGCGTTGGCAACAACCGTGAGGTCGGCGTAGCCAGCCGCAATCTGGACGCTGGTGAGCGTGATGCGGCTGAGCAAGGTGGTGTTGTTGTACAGGCTCAGCAGGTCGCCTGCAACGGCGTCGCTGGCCAAGCTGGCGCGCAAGTTGAGCACACGCCCGGTGGCGGTGATGGCATCGTCGCTGCGCAAGCCGGTGTCGCTGGCGGGTGACAAGCTCAGTTGGGTCGGCGCATTCGGCACTTGCAGGTCGATGAAGATCTCCACCGCCTCGCTGGCCGTGCTGGCGTTGCCTGCGTTGTCAAAGGCGATGGCGCGCAGCAGGTGAGGACCTGCAGCCAGGCTGATGCCGGTGAAGCTGAAAGCGCCTGTGGTGGCGCTGGCCGTGGCCACTTCGACTTGTTCACCCGCGTCGAGCAAGCCGTTGTTGTTGGTGTCGTCAAACAGCACCACGCGTGCGTTGACCTCGGCAGAGCCGTTGAACACCAAAGCTGTGGCGGTTCGGGTAAGGCCATCGGTGGTGCTGCTGCCCACGTCCAGACCGGCACCAAGTGCCAACGACGGCGCTTCGCTCTGGTTGTCTACGCTGACTTTGAGACTGGCGGCAGCGCCTTCATTGCCCGCTTGGTCCACGCCGCGCACCGTGAAGTTGTGCAGTCCGGCGGTCAGATTGCCCGTGGTGTAGGCGAACGAGCTCACACCCAGTTGTGCGCCGCTCAGGCTGGCGATCAGGGTGGTTTTGACGCCCGTGAACGCGCCTTCCAGGCTTTCGACCCCGTAGCCACTGGCCGCAGCCGAGGTGGCCACGCCGGTGGTGGCGGTGGGTTTGGCCCAGGCCGCATTCAGGCTGACACCGTTCAAGGTGTGGTCGCCGTTGCGGTAGGCCGCAGCGGCGGTGCTGGCTTGCAGCTGTCCGTTGACATCGAGCGAGAGCCAAACTTCGACCATTTGGGTCTGGTCGAGTTCGCTGTTGTACACACCCATGAGCCAGCGGTCGGCGCTGCCGGTCTTGGCCGTCACCACATCGGCAAGGACTGAACCTGTGATCCCCAGGCCGTTGAGGGTGGCGGCCAAGAGACTGACGTTGCGCACATCGGGCGGGTAGACGCCCAGCGCCGTGGCGCTGCTGCTGAGGAAGGTGCTGTTGTCAAACAGCTCGCGCACCGAGGGGTCGGTGGACGTGTCGTAGAGGTTCAGGATGACGGCATCGGCAGGCAGATTGCCAGTCAGCGTCAAGCCTGAGGTCTTGCTGGTGATGTTGTCGGTGTTGCTCACACCCATGTCGTCGCGGGCCAGCAAATCCAGACCCGTGGGGGCGACAGGACCGAGGGTGTCAATGACGGTGGTGTAAGGGGTGGGCGATCTTTCGCCTTCATTGCCGGCCATGTCCAGCAATGCGGCAGTGAAGCTGTAGCTGCCATTGGCCAGAGGCATGGTGTTGGGGATCGTGATCTCCACCACGCCAGCGGCCACTTGTGCCGCGCTCAGACCGATCGAGAAGATCAGTGTGCTGCCGTTGTACAGGCGCACCTGTTCCCCGGGCTGCGCATCGGCAGGCAGGGTCATGCGCAAAGTGGGGGTGTTGTCTGAGGTGACGCGGTCACCCGTGCTGATGCCAGCAGGCGAACCTGACAAAGGCGTGTCGCTGGCGGCCAGCAATTCGACCACGCCGGGCTGGCCAGGCGGGGTGGATTTGACGGTCACGGTCAAGGCCTCAGAGACCTCGCCCATGGGCATGCCGGTGGTGGCGTTGTAGGCGTAAGCGCGGATCACATTGGTGCCGCTGCGCAGACCGACCGAGGCGACGCTGAAAGCGCCCGTGGTGGCATTGGCCGTGGCGGGTGCGCCGATGGCCTCACCCAAGGAATAGCGGCCGTTGCCATCGAGGTCAACAAACAACTGCACCTTGGCACCCGGGGTCATCATGCCGTTGATGGTGACACTGCCCAGGTTGGTGATGCCGTCATTGCGGCTCAGGCCTGTTTCACTGGCGGTGGCCAATTGCAGCTTGCCCAGCTGCAGCACAGGGGCCAGTTCGGTGGGGTTGATGACCAATTGCAGGACGTTGGAGCCGGGGCTGATGTTGCCTGCGGCGTCCACGGCCTTGGCGGTGATCCAGTGCACGCCTTCGCTCAGGGGTGCGCCGTCGTAGGTGAAGCTGAAGGTGTCGGCAGAACCGGGCGCTGCGCTGCCGATGTAGGTTTCGCCATCGAACAGGTCGATGCGGCGGACATCGGTGGCGATGTTGGCCCCCGTGAGGGTGAAGCCCGTGGCTTTGGCGGTGACTTTGTCGGAGCTGCTGGCGCCGGTGTCGTCTTGCGCCATCAGTGCCAAGGTGTTGGGGGCCACCGGGGCCGTGCGGTCGACTGTCAACCAAGGCAGGTTGCCCCGTGTGGTCGAAATCGGGCTGGCGTTGCCGGCGGCATCGGTGATGCGGGCAAAGATGCCCGACCCACCCGTGGTGCCGTTGTAATCGCCAGCCAAAGCCACGGTGCTGGTCAAGTCGACCCAGCCGCGTGACAGGTCGAGGGCGTCAAGGCGCGTCAGACCAATTTGGTAGGACAGTCCGCCCGTGCTGTAGCGGTACAGCTGCAGCAAATCGCCTTCCACCACTTCGGGCGGCAGGCTGATGCGGAATGTGGGCCGCTCGATGGAGGTGATGGCATCGGTGCCAAACAGACCATTGTCCTGGCCGGGGGCCAAAACCACGCCCAGCGGTTGCGGTGCGCCGGTGTCCACACGCACATTGAGGGTGCTGCTGGCCACGCTGGTGTTGCCTGCTTTGTCGGTCTGAATGATGCGCAGGCTGTGGTCGCCTTCGCTCAAGGCGGTGAACAAGGTCAGGGTGAACGCCCCGTTGGCGCCCACGGTACCGTTGGCCCCTTGGCTGGGGTAGGTCCAGGTGTCGATGGTGAGTTCTTCGCCGGTGTCGAGCTTGCCGTTGCCGTTGCGGTCATCAAAGACGCGCAAAGTGGCATCGGCTTCGCCCTGGCCCTGGATGCGCAAGCTGTTCTTGATGCGGGTGATGCCATCGCCACGTGCACCGCTGTCGCTGGCGGCCACCAGCATGAGCGATTGCGGTGCCGAGACCACGCTGTCAATCGTCAGCGTGAGGGCAGTGGAGACCAGGCTGCGGTTGCCTGCGCGGTCAACGGCGACAGCCGTGATTTGGTAGGTGCCGTTGGCCAAGGGCGTGGCCGTGCTGGGGTAGAAAAAGGCCCAGGTGTTGGCATCGTTGACGCCGGTGCTGCCCAAAAGCTGGTTGTTGGCATAGAGCCAGACTGCGGTGACGTTTTGGTCGGCCGTGACGGTGCCGGTGAACGACAAACCGTTGGCGCGTCGCACCAGGTTGTCAGCGGCATGGTTGCTGTAGTAGGTGTTGCCCCGGTCATCGCCCTTGTTGAGGTCGGGCGCAGAGGGTGCAGTGGGTGCAACCGCGTCGATGGACAGAATTTGCAGCCAGGTGCTGGCGCTTTCCTGGCTGCCCGTGCTGCTGAGCCGCACGATGCTGGCTTTGATGGCCGTGGCATCGGCATACACGGTGCCCGCGGCGCTGCCGGTGCCGGTCAGCGGGGCTTGGGCTTGCAGTTGCAGCCAGCCTTGGGCCACGTCTTCTGCACTGAGGGTGACGCGGTTGACTTCGGTGCTGCCTTGCATCAGGCGCACCACATCGCCCACCTGCACGGTGTCGGTGTTGAGGCCGATTTCAAAAATGGGGGCCAGTTGCTGGGTGATGCTGTCGGACGCACTCACGCCGGTGTCGGTGGCGGCTGTGATGCGCACGTAGCTGGGGGCCAGCGGGTCGCTTGGGACGGTGGTGATCAGCAGTTCATTGATGCTGCTGTCCACAGCCGCATTGCCTGCCAAGTCAAGTGCCTGCACCGTCACCTGATAAGCGGTGGCGCTGGCGGTCAGCGCTTGCGCGCGGGGCAGGGTCAGGCTCCAAGTGCCTTGGCTGGCGTTCAGCGTCAGGCCTGCGAAGGTGGTGTAAGTCACACCGGTCAAGGTGGCGGTGCGCCCCGCCACATCGCTGTAGGCTTTGCCGTTCACATAGACAAACAGACGGTCGGTGTCGTTTTTGTCATAGCTGCCGGTCAGCGTGGGGGTGGAGGTGGCGTTGCTGATTTGTTGCAGCAGCACGGTTGGGCGCAGTGGGGCCGATTTGTCAATCACCACCGGGGTGGCGCTGCTGGGGTTGCTCCACAGGCCCGCTTTGTCTTGCTGGATGACGCGCAAGAAGTGCCCGCCCAGACCCAGTTCGATGTTGGTGAAGTCGTATTTGCCGGCGCTGTCGGCAGTCACCTGGGCAATCTGCTCCAGGTCTTCCAGCAGACCGTTGTTGTCGCGGTCGTCGTACAGGCGCACCACGGCTGCCGGGTTGGCAAAGCCTGTGAAGGCCAGACCTGTGTGGGTGTTGGTCACGCCGTCGTTGTTCAGGCGGCCGGTATCGCCCGTGGACAAGAGGCTGGGGGCCCACAGTTTGGCTGGCGCATTGGCGTCAAAGGTGACCATCAGCGGCAAAGACCGGTTGCTGATGTTGCCCGCTTCGTCGGTCGCGGTGAGGGTGAACACCCTTGTGGTGGCGTTGTAAGCGGTGCCGGTGTAGTTGAATGACCAGCTGGTGCTGCTGAGCATTTGCGCCAAGCCCAGCGAGGTGTCGCCGTCAAACAGCTCCACACGCCGGGTGCCGGTGGGCACCGTGCCATACAGGCTGAAGCCTTTGTTGACCACGGTGATGCCATCGGTGCGACTGGTGCCGCTGTCGTCCATGCCTTCGAGCAGCGGGGCAGGGGGGATGAATGGGCTGGTGTCCGGGTTGGGTGCCAGCGTATCGGTCTGCAGGCTGGGCAGCACGTTCATGCGGCCGACATTGCCTGCAATGTCGACCACATAGGCACCGATGTAGTAGCCGCTGGCCGTGGTCCAGGATCGGTCGGCCATCACTTGGCGGCTTTCGATGTCGACAAAGCCACGCCCGCCATCGGCGATGTCGGCAGCGGTCAGTTCATAGGTGCCCAGTACATAAGCATGTGTTGGGTTGCTGAAATAACCGGCATAGGTCAACCAGACCACATCACCCACTTGGGCGTCTGTGGGCAAGGTGATGCGGAACGTCGGTGTGTTGTCGGCCGTCAGTCGGTCGTTGCTGCGCAGGCCCGTGTCCGAGCTTGGCAGCAAGCTGATGGCGGGCGGCGGAGACACCGGCTGGCGGTCAACGGTCAGGGGCATCGAGGCTGAGGCCAGGCTGATGTTGCCCTCGGCATCGGACGAGATGGCCCGCAGTTTGTGGTTGCCAGAACCCAGGTTGATGGTGCCGGTGAAAGCCCCCGTGACGGCGTCTGCTGTCACGGCAGTCAGCATTTCACCGTCGTCGATCAGGTTGTTGTCGTTCAGATCGTCAAAGATGCTGACGTTCACGCCTGGCTCAGCCATGCCGCTGATGCGCAAACCGGTGGTCAGGTTGGTGGTGCCATCGGTGTTGTCCGAGCCACTGTCGTCCAAGGGGTTGAGTGACAGGCGGCTGGGGGGGGGCAGTTTGTCATCGAAGACCACGCGCACGCTGGCGTTCAAGCCGGGCAAGCCCAGCACGTCGATGGACCGGGCTTCCAGCAGATAGCTGCCCGGCGTGAGTGCCAAGCCGTTGTAGGTGAAGCTGAAAGCGAACGGATCTTCGGCGTCGGGGTAGGCGTCGCCCAAGAGCACGCCGTTGGCGTAAATCTGGACCGAAACGGCCGTGGCACTGGCTTTGCCGGTGACGGTGAAACCCGTGGTGCGGTTGGTTCGGTTGTCGGTGTTGCTGGCGCCGGTGTCGTCCTCGGGCAGCAGCTTGAATTCGGTGGGGGCGGCAATGCCGGTGGTGCGAATCACCAGTGAGCGCATTTGCACGTCGGGGCTGGCGTTGCCCGCTTTGTCAACCAAACGGACCTTTAATGTGGTGTAAGTGCCATCGGGCAGGCGCGACGCGGCCGTGATGGGCATGTCGATGGCGGCACTGGCCAGATCGCGCAGCGTCACGCTTTGGCGAATGATGACGGTGCTGCCGTTCATCAGCAGCACTTCGTCGCCCAACTCCACGCCCAAAGGCAAGCTCAGGGTCAGTGTCGGGTTGGGGTTGCTGCTGACGGTTTCGCCCGCATCGTTAAGGACTTCGAGGCCCCCCACGCTGCTGAGTTGGGCGTAGTTGGGCGTGAAGGGAAGGTCCAGATCGACCCGGATGTTCACGGGCTGGCCCAGCAAGCTGGTGACGCTGACACCGCCAGACATGAAGGTTTGGCGCGCCAAGATGGTGTGCAGGCCGGTGCCCAGCTCGATGTCGGCGGCAAAGGTGCCTGTGGCGTCGGTGATGGTGCTGGCTGCGGCGGCGACCAGGTTGGCCACCACGGTGCTGCCGTTGACGTTGTAGGTGGTCCGCTTTTCGCCGCTGTCGAGGATGCCGTTTTGGTTGACGTCTTCAAAAATCTCGACCGTGGCACCGGGGTTGGCGATGCCTTTGAAGGTCAAGCGGGTTTGGCTGGTGATGCCATCGCTGTTGACAGGGCCTGTGTCGTCGGTTGCGTCCAGCCAGAACTGGTTGCGCTGGTAGGCCGATGCGTCGATGCGCAAGAACAGGGCGCTCGAAGCCCGACCTTCCAAGCCGTTGGCATGCACGCCACGGGCATAGACGGTGTAAACACCATCGGCCAGCGCTGGGCCGTTGTAGGTGAAGGACCACGCGCCGCCTTGTGTGGCCGGTTGCACGGAGCCGAGCAAAGTGGTGCCGGCGTAGATGTTGATCTGGCTGGCCGTGCTGCCTGCCGTGGCGATGCCTGTGACGGTCCAGCCGGTGGCTTTGCGTGTCACCAGATCGGTGCTGCTGGAGCCCGTGTCGTCGGCCGTGGTGAAGGCGATGTTGGGGGCCGTGGGCACGGTGGTGGGCATCACGTCCAGGCGCAGGTAGGCCTGGTCGCTGGTCATGGCGCTGGTGTTGCCTGCTGCGTCCAGTGCGCGTGCATACAAAGAGACCGTGCCTTCGGGCAGGATGATGGCGCTGCGGATGTCGACATAGCCGCGCACCAGGTCGGTGGCGGTCAGGCCCGTGGCACCCAGCATGTTGGTGCTGACGGCTGAAGCGCCGTTGTAGACCTCGATGCGGTCGCCGACCCGGGCGTTCGGGGCCAGCTGGACACGCACGGTAGGCCTTGCGTTTTGGATCACGCCGTCGGCGCTGAACAGGCCATCGTCTTGGCCCGGTGCTAAAAACACACCCAATGGGGCTTGGGGCGCACGGTCAATGCGAATGGCCAAGGCATCGCTGGCCACGCTCACGTTGCCCGCGGCGTCTGTCTGGATCACGCGCAGCCGGTGGCTGCCCTCGGCCAGTTGGTTGGCGTCGATGTAAATGCTGAAATTGCCGCGCCAATCGGTCCACTGGTACGCGGCAGGGTTGTAGATGGCCAGTTCTTCGCCTGCATCCATGACACCGTTGTTGTTGGTGTCGTCAAAAATACGAAGGCTGTTGTTGTAGGTGTAGTTGGTGCCATCCCAGTAGGGTTGGGTCAGCAGGGACGGGTCGGCTCTTCCTGTGATCAGCATGAAGCTGTCGATGGCTCGCGAGGTGATGTTGTCACCCTTGACGCCCGAGTCCCAGCTGGTGTGGATGGCCAGGTTGCCAGGTTTGCCAATGGCCGTGTCAATGGTCAGTGTCAGCGGGGCAGAGGCATTGCTGCGGTTGCCTGCGGCATCGACGGCGACGATGGTGATGTCGTGCTTGCCATCGGCCAGGGGCTCTGCGGTGGCGGGCAGGAAAAAGCTCCAGCGGTTGTCGGCGGTGACGCCGGTGCGGCCCAGCAGGCGGTCTTGTGCCCAGACTTCGACGCTGATGGTGCCGTAGTTGGCATGCACCCAACCCGTCAGGTTGAATTGGTTGCCACGCGGCAGGCGGTTGTCGGTTTGGTCTTGTGGGACGGCCGGGTTGCCCAGGTCGTCGCCACGTTCGAGCGCGGTCGAGTACGGTGCGGGAGGCGCCACGTTGTCGACCGACAGCGTTTGCAGCGTGACCGAGGCGCTGGCCTGGAACGCGCCGTTTTGCACGCGCAGCACTTGCGCCGTGATGGCGTTGCTGTTGGCGGTGTTGTAGACGGTGCTGCCGTTGAACAAGGTGTGCGCTTGCAGATCCACCCAGTAAGCTGGCGAGCCCGAGGAGCCACGGTTCACCAAGTCGGCGGCCGAGAGGGTGTGGCGTAAAACCTCGGTGGTGCCCAAGCCTAAGCGAACGGTGTCGCCCGCCTGCACGGTGCTGGGCAATGCAATGCGCAGCACGGGGGCCAGCAGGCGCGTGATGTTGTCGCCCACCGTGGCGCTGTCCCCCGCAGCCGCCAAGCTGATGCCCAAGGGGGTGAGTTCGCTGCGCACGAAGCTGAAACCCACGCCGCTCATGGCGGTGCTGCTCACGCCATTGCGCACACTGGCTGGCGAGCTGCCCGACGGCATGATCATGACCGAGACTGTTTTGGTCTCACCCACCGCCACCCAACCCGCATGGACGGCGGCGATGTTCAGGTTGGTGTTCAGGTCATAGAGGTCCGAACCTACAAGGGTGTTGCCCAACTGGGCTTGTCCGGTCACGCTGAAGCTGTAGAGCTGGCCGATTTGGCTGGCGTAGGCGTTCAGGTTGGCGGGTGTGGAGATCGGGATGCCTGCGCCGCTGAGGTTGGCACTGCTCAAACGCAATTGGTCGCGGCTGTTGCTGATCACGCGGTTGCCTGCCAAGTCCGTGGCCATCACGGTGACGGTGTAGAGCGAACCTGCCAAGGTCGAGCTCAACTCGCGTTCGCGTGCAATGTCCAGGCTCCAGGTGCCATTGGCTGCATTCAAGACCAGGCCTGCCACGGTGATGGTGGCGGTGCCATCGATCGTGACCGATGTGCCTGCGGCCACGCCGTAGACCACGTTGTTGATGCGCACCACCAGTTGTTCGGTGTTGCTGGCGTCATAGGTGCCCGACAAGGTCGGTGTACGGCTGCTGGTGTCGCAGAAAAAGACCGTGGGGGTGGCCGGTGGCTGGGTGTCTGTGTTCACGCGCAGGGCAGTGCCGGGCGCGCTCCAATTGCCCGCAAGGTCGTTTTGAATCACGCGCAGGTTGTGAACGCCTGGGGCCAGGTACAAGTTGCTGAAGGTGTAGACCCCTAGTGCGTTGGCCGTGGCGGTGGCGATCACGGCGCCATTGACCGGATCACCCAGGTTGTTGAGGCCAGTGTTGCTGGCGCTGCTGCCATAGTCGAGCAGGCGCACCTGTGCCGAAGGGGCTGCCACCCCTGAGACCACCAGGGTGGAGGTCAGATTGGTGATGCCATCGCTGTTGCTCAGGCCGCTGTCGCCGGCCGCTGTGAGGCTGGGCGCGTCCAGCACCGCAGGGGCGCTGGTGTCGATGCTGAAGTTCAGCGCCACGCTTTCGGCAGACCAGTTGCCCGCCAAGTCCATGGCGCGTGCGCGCAAGGTGTAGTTGCCGTCTGCGAGGGCGTCGCCGGTGTAGGTGTAGGTCCAGTACGAACTGTCCGAAAACGACAGTGTGCCCAACTCGGTGCTGGTGCCATCGGGCTTGTACAGGCGCAAGGCAATCAGGCGTGTGTCGGTGCTGGCGAGGCCCCGCACACTGAAGCCGGTGTTCAGCGCTATGGCCTTGTCGGTGCTGGAGCGGCCGGTGTCGCTGTTGAGCAAAAGCTCCAGTGGGGTCCCTGGATACTGGGGGTTGCCGTAGGGCGCATCGGGTGCGGTGGTGTCCACACGCAGCAGCGGAATGGACCAGACCGGGTCGGTCGAGCTGACATTGCCAGCTTGGTCGGTGATGACGCCGCGCCATTGCTGGAAGTAACTGCCTTGGCCGATGGCCGCATCGGGCACGATGTCAATGTAGCCCCGCGAGATGTCTTCTGCAGTCAGAGTCCGGGTGGCCTCCACCAAGGAAGATCGACGCAATTCGAACTTCATGCCTGCGTTGGCCGCATAGGCCGCCGACACGCCGCTCGCCAGGGTGGGCAGCTGGAAGCGGAAGGTGGGGTAGGGGTTGTGGGTGATCAGGTCGCTGCCCAGCAAACCGGTGTCGCTGGTCTGCTGGTTGTCGTTGACCAGAGTGGCCACGCCGGGGCTCAAGGTGGCCTCGAGGTCGATGGTGATGAACAAAGCCTGGCTGACGGGGCTTCGGCTGCCATCACTTTCCACCTGCACCGCCATGATGCGGTGGGTGCCTGCGCCCAGTTCGATGTCGTGGGTGAACACGCCGTAAGTGGCGGTGGCGGTGATGTTGGTGGCCAGCACTTCGCCATCGTCCAGCTGGCCGTTGTTGTTGATGTCGTTGAAAAGCCAGACTTTTTTGCCGGGCTGGGCGACGCCGCCGACCGTCAAAGCGCTGGTGTTGCGCGTGATGGCGTCGCGGTTACTGGCCCCGGTGTCGTCGGCAGTGGCCAAGGACAGAGAGTGCGGTTGTGGCCATGCGGCCGAGTTGCTGGTCAGGCGCAAGGTGACAGGGAACAAGCCGGCGATAGGGGTTTCGCTGGTGACCACACTGAAGGTGCTGGCGGTGTTGGTGACGGCTGTCACGCTGGGCAGGGTCACGCTGCTGAAGCTGCCTGTGGCCGTGGCATTGCTGTTGATCAGACGCCAGGAGCCACCGGTCACATCGGCAAAGCTCGACAAGCCATTGACCACCAGGTTGCCCGCCAGGTTGAGGCTGGTCACACCCAGAATCTGGTCGTCTGTCAGGCTGTTGCCGTTCGGGTCCAGGTCCATGACCAGGGTACTGCCCGCGAGCAGACTCAGGCTGTTGCTGATGGTCAGCAGGCCCGGCAGTGAGGTGTTGCCTAAACGTTGACCGGGGCTGAGCGTGCCGCCCGACTGCACCGTGACGGCACCGGCGGTGCTGCCGTTGCCTGCCAGGGTAGCGCCGGTGTTGACGGTCATGGCCGAGGCGGCCAGGCCGCCATTGAGGGTGAGCATGCCGCCATTCAGGATGGTGGCTCCGGTGTAGGTGTTGGCCCCTGTGAGGGTCCATTCTCCCGTACCGGCTTTGGTGACGCCGCCGGTGCCCGAGAGGGTGCCGCTGAACTGGGTGGACAGGTTGTTGGTGCCGGTGCTCAGGGTGCCTGCACCCAGAACGACCGAGCCTGCGCCCGCGAGTGAGCCCACGCGCTGGGCCACCCCGCCGAGGGTGAAGGTGGCCCCATTGGCCACGCTCAAGGCGGTTTGGTTGGACAAACGGTCAGCGCCTGACAAGGTCAGGCCCCCGGTGGTGATGCGGGTCTCACCGGTGTAGCTGTTGGCACCTGACAGCGTCAAGGTGCCTGTGCCGTTTTTACTCAGATTGCCGCTGCCGGCGATGCTGCCGGAGAACGTCGTGCTCGTGGCGTTGCCAACGCTCAAGACCGTTTGCGCGTTCGCGCCGGTTTGCACCGAGCCGCCGCCCGCCAGAGACCCCAGGGTCTGGCTCAGGCCATTGAGGTCGAGCGTGGCCCCGGTATGGACGGTGGTGTTGCTGATGGCCGACATCACTTGGGCCGCGGCTGTCATCAGACTGCCTGCGCTGATGGTGGTGGTGCCGGTGTGGCTCAGTTTGCCACCCACGGTCAGGCTGCCCGCACCCATTTTTTCGAGAGCGCCGATGCCGGATACGGCTGAATTGAAGTTGCTGGCATCGCTGCGGTGAAAGCGCAGGATGGCTCCGGACGCGAGGCTCACCGAAGCGCTGGCCAGAGTGCCAGTGGTGCCGCCATTGCCGACTTGCAAGGTGCTGCTGGCCAGCACGGTGGTCGTGCCCGTGATGTTGACGTCGCCCGTCAAGATCACGGCCGTGGTGGCCGCGCTGGTGATGGCCAAGTGGCCGCTGCCGCTGATGGCACCATTCAGGCTCAGTGTGCCGTTGGTGCTGCTGGCGTCGACTGAGAGCGTGACACCGCTTTGCAGGGTGAAGGCATTGCCGAGTGTGCGTTGCACAACGGTGCTGCTGGCCACCGTGCGCAAGGTGGTGTTGCCGGTAACGTTGACAGTGCCCGAACCCAGCGCAGCGCTGGACGCCGCATTGGCCGCGAGCAGCACCGCGCCGCTTTCCAAAAGGGTGCCGCCGCTGTAGGTGTTGGCACCGTTGAAGGTCAGGTTGCCGGTGCCCCGCTGCACCAGTTGGCCATTGCCGCTGATCAGGCCATCGGCCACGGCCAAGTTGCTGGTGGTGTTGAAAATCAGCGATGCGCCCCCGCCCACCTGGACGGATGTGCTGGCCAGCATGGTGGCTGCTGCGCCGATGCCCAGCGACACGCTGCCGCTGTTGATGGCGGTGCTGCCGGTGTAGGTGTTGCTCCCGGTCAGGCTCAAGGTGCCTGCGCCGCGCTTGACCACGCCGCCTGTGCCTGTGACCGAGCCACTGAAAGTGGTGCTGGCGTTGTTGCCGCCCACATCGAGGGTGGCGCTGCCCAGTTCAATGGTGCCCGCCGCAGTGCTGGCCAAAGCGCCCACACGCTGGTTGAAGCCGCCCAAGACCAGCTTGGCATTGACGATCACGGTGGTGCTGGGTGAGAGCTGGTTGGCCATGCTCAGTTGCAAGACGCCGGCGCTGACGGTGGTGTCACCGCTGTAAGTCTGAACGGCCGACAGGATCAGTGTGCCCGAGCCCACTTTGGTCAGGCCGACGGTACCGCCGGGTGTGCTGCCGTTGGCCGCGCCATCGGTCAGCGTGCCGGCAAACGTGAAGGCGAGGGTGCCGCCGTTGCCCAGTGTCAGCGTGCTGCCAGAGCCTGCCAGGGTGTTGGTGACGCTGCCGCTGCCCGTGAGTTCGTTCAGGGTCAGTGTGCGACCGTTGAGGTCGAGCGTGCCGCCTGTGCTCAGCAGCACGTTGGCGGTGGTGCCGATTTGTGAGGGGCCTGCGCCTGCAATGCGCACCGTGCCCCCGTTGTTGATCTGCAGCGCGACCACGCCCGAGCCCGCTGACAGCGCCTGAATGCTGGCGCTGTCTGAGGCCTTGTCGAGCACCAAGGTGCCTGCGTTGACCACGGCGCGGCCACTGCTGTTGCTGGTGGCGCCGCCCAAAGTGAGCGTGCCTGCGCCTTCTTTGACCAGCTGGCCGTTGCCAGCGGTGCCCAGCGTGCCTGTGCCTGTGGTGCTGAACACACCTGTGAAGGTGGTGCTGGTGTTGTTACCGCCCACGGTCAGCATGCCGGTGCCCAGCGTCAAAGTGCCCGCACCGGCCAGCGAACCGATGCGCTGGTTGAAGTTGTTCAACGTCAGTGTGCCCAACTCTCCGATGATCACCGCCGTGTTCACTGCGGCAGCACCATTGCGCTGGTTCGGGCCCAGTGCGTCGTTCGCGGCCAGGGTCAAGGTGCCTTGAGCGATGTGCGTTTCACCGGTAAATGTGCTCGCACCGGTCAGCGTGAGGGTGGTATTGCCCACTTTGCGCAGGCTGCCGTCGCCACTGATGACCCCTGCGAACGTCAGGTTGTTGCCGTTGATTTCGAGCTGACCACCGGTGCCCAAAACCAGAGAGGCCACGCCGGTGCCCGTGCCTTGCACAACCGACACCAGGCTTTGGCTCTTGCCGTTGAGGTCAAAAGTCGCACCCGGGTTGATGGTCAGGGCCGAGTTGGCGCTGAAGGCTTGGTCGACACCCAGGCGCAAGGTACCCGCTTGCACCGTGGTGGCACCGGTGTGAACGCTGTTGCCCGACAGGGTGAGCGTGCCTGTGCCCGCCTTGATGAGGCGACCAAAGTCAAACAGGGTGCCGCTGAAATTGGCGCTGCCTGCGCTGTTGTAGCTGCCTGCAGCGAAGTTGTTCACGCCGATCGTGAGCCCCGAGTTGGCGAAACCGCCGTAACCCATTTGAATAGCGCCAGAGCCCGTTAAGGCATCGACGCGGACATCGGCTTCGACGGTGCGAAAGACCGCCTGGGCAGCCACGTTCAAGCTGGCCAGGTTGTTGGTCCAGACTTCATTGGCCGATGAGCCGGCAACGAAGGTGCCAGCTTGAACATCGATCAGAGCGCCTGCGCCCATGGCAAAGGTGGCCGCTGTGGGCCCCCACAGCACGCTACCGAAACCGGTTTTGAGCAGCGTGCCCGTGCCCGTGAAACTGGTGTTGGTGCCGTAATCCAGCCGTGCATCGGTGTGCAGTTGCAGCACGGCCCCCGTGGCGATGTTGAATGAGGGCGTGCGGTAGCCGCCTTCGCTCAGCAGCAAAGTGCCCGCGTTGATGTTGGTGGCGCCGGTGTAGGTGTTCAGGCCGCTCAGGGTCAGGGTGTCCGAACCCACTTTGGTCAAGGCCAACTTGCCACCGGCTGTGCCGTCACCGATCACACCGCTGAACGCCGTGGTGTTGCCGCTGACGGTGAGGGTGGCGACCGCGCCAGTGATGGCGCCGCTGGTGATGCTGCCCGAGCCTTCGATGGCGGCGACCGTGTCGCTGGCGTTGAGCTGGTAGGTGGCGCCCTGCGCGACCTTGACGGTGGTGGCATCGGCCAGGCTGCCGCTGACGGCCAGTACACCGGCTTGGATGTCGGTGTTCCCCGAATACGTCTGTGCGCCACTTAGCAACAAGGTTCCTGCACCGGTCTTGATCAGGCCACTGTTGGCGTTGGCACCGGTGATGGTGCCGTTGTAGGTGGCGGTGAAACCGCTGGCCACTTCGATCGTGCCTTGACCGAGCACGCGGATGCCGCGCTCGGGGTCCAGCGCCATGGTGGCGTTGATTTTGAGTTTGCCGCTGTCCTCGATGACCAAGCGGCCAGCTGTGGGGGTGGGCACATTGGGGCCCAATTGCAGGTCGCTGGTGATGGTGAGCGTGCCGCCGCGCACCACGGTGTTGCCGGTGTGGGTGCTGTTGCCTGTCAGGATCAATTCGCCCAGGCCGGTCTTGATGAAGTCGCCCGTGCCGGTGTAGCCCCCATTGAAACTGAGGCTTTGACCTTCGGTCACGTCGATTTGTGACAGCAGTGGCGTCAGCCCTGCGGGCATGAGTGCGTTGCCTGCGGCATCGCGGATCACGGCACCGTTCAGGCTGATTTGCCCCAGTTGCACGCCTTGTGAGAAGTCGCTGCCGTTGTAACGGTAAACCAGCTTGCCAGCGGCCAAGTCGGACTCGGCCGCGACAAAGCTGGCGCTGCGGGCTGTGCCGCCTGTGGTCAGTGCCAAGCTGGAGTTGGCCAGGTCGGTGCTGGTGCTGACGCTTTCGGTCAAATTGACCGTGACGGTCATGGCAGAACCAGAGAAGCTGATCTGTGTGGTGGTTGCGGCGGGTGGCGTGGTGTCCAGCAACAGGCCCAGCGCGTCCAGCAGCTCGGTGTCCAAGGCCGACTGGGCATCCACCTGACCCAGACGCAACTCCAGCGTGTTGTTGCCGCCCAGTTGACGGCTGCCGGTATCGTCGCTCGATGCGGCCACATCGGCTCCGGTCAAGCCTTGCAGGGTTTGCAAAAAGACGAGGCCGGCGTTGCCTGAACCCACATCGCAGCCATAGAGCAGGATGTCAGCGTTGGCCGTCAGCGAAGATTGCCAGTTGAGAATTTCAGCTTGACGTGTCTGCAGTGTGGTGTTGTCCAGACGCAAATCACCCAGCAACAAAGTGCCGGGTTCGCCGTGGCTGATGATGTGCAGTTCTTCAATTTGGCTGCGGCTGGCCAGCAACTGCGATATCTGGGTCAGTGCGTCAGAGCCCTCGACAAGTTCCACCACTTCGCCTTGGTTGGCCAGCCCCAGCCGGATGCGTTCGGCTTCTGGCAATGCCGCGCTGATGACAATCAACCGGCCAGGCTGTGGTGGCAGGGCTTGCGGTGTGAAAAGGTCTGGCGTTTCGCGGTAAAGCGGTGCTGCCTTGCTGTCGCTGTGGGTGGCATTGCGCTCGTTCAGCAAATCTGCAGTGGACATGGCCGCACCGTCGAACATCATCCGCTGTTCCAGCACAAGCATCTCGGCTGCCTGACGGACTTTGCGTTTGCGCTGGGGTTTGACCGTGGCCTCTGAGACAGGATTTGTCTGCTCTGGCGCGTTGGACAAACTGACGGGGGTGTTTTTTTTCTGGACCATGCGAGGCATCCGGTTTATTCAGGGTGCAAAGGCCGACACCGGCCTTTGTTTTCATTGATCAGGGCATTTGAAGGCGGCCACTCATGCCTGCCTTCAGGTCGGCCATATGGCCTTCAAGGTTCGCTGTAACCTTGATGGACTGACTCACGGGGTCAATCCGGGGGCTGATGCGCACGATGCGTGCGGTGCCATTTCGACGCACTTCATCGATGTTGATGCGTACCACCATGCCCACACGCAAGCGTGACAGCCAGGTGGAAGGGGCTAAAAATTCCAGTTCATAACCCGAGTCGTCCAGCACATCCACCAACGGTGTTCCAGGCTGCACGTATTGCTGTTCGCGGATGCGTTGTTCGGCAACGATGCCTGCAAAAGGCGCTTTGATCTCGCATTTGGACAGCTGGGTTTCGCTGATGCGCAATTCGGCTTGCGATTTCTCGACTGCGTTTTTGGCCAAATCCAGCTCCATCAAGCCAGCTGCGTTCAGCTCGGCCAGACGCTGGTTGGCTTCCAGGCTGCGCTGAGCGCCCGCCAATTCGGCCACCGATTTGGCGCGCTGGGCATCGTGCAAGCCGCAGTCGAGCTTGATCAAGGGCGTGCCAGCGGCAAAGCGTTGACCTTCCTTGACCAGAATGGTTTGCACCACCGCACCAATTTCTGCAGACAGGGTGGTGTAACGGAGCGGCCGAAGCTGAGCGCGAATTTCTTGTCGATCCATGCCCGAGGTGACGGGTGTTTGTGCATACCCGCATGCCATCAGCACCAGCAAAGCCATGCCGGAAAGGACATTTCGCAAAAACCGGTCAGCGTGTGACATGGTTGGATTCCGGGGTTTTGAGTTCGGTCAGTGAAGGTGTTTGGCTGACTTTTTCAAGGATGTCTTTCATCGGCAGGCGGTCTACGCCTGCATCGTCAAACTCCACACCGATCACGGCACGCAGGCGGCTTTCAGCCACCTGAATCTGTGCGACCGACTGGTAGCGCCTGAATTGGCTGAGCAGTGCGCTGGCTTGGGCATTCACCGTTTCTAGGCGTCCTCGCATCAGGGCTTTTTCACGCGCCGAGGCGAGTTTGGCCAAACGGTCATCCACCGCCCAAATTTGGTCAGCCCTTTGGGATTGTTTTTGGGCGTTCAGCCAGTTCAGGCGTCCGAGATGGACTTGCGTCATCACCGCCATCTGCATGACCATGCGACGCTGGTCGGCCAACGCCACCCCGGCATCAGCCAAGCGCATTTGGGATGGCCCGGTGAACAGGTTCATCAGGTTGAAGGACAGTTGCAAGCTGGCATCGTCCCAGCCCTTGTGTACTTGGTAGCTGTCGGTGTCGTATTTGGCGGAGATGTTGAAGCTGAGATTTGGGAACATGCGCGCCAGCACTTTGCGCGTTTCATCGCGTGCGATGCGGGTTTGGTGTTGTGCTTCGCGCAGATCGGCGTTGCGTTCAAGCGCCATGCTTTCCAGCGCTTCGATGGGCATGTTCAACTGGCCGCGCAACTCAGGCCATTTGGCATCCAGTGTCAAAGTTTGACCGGCAGGCGCGTTGATCAAGGTGGCCAACTCCACTTGTGCTGGAGCCAAGTCCTGGTCGATCAACTCCAATGTGCGCAAACTTTCCAGCAATTGTTTTTGGTAAGTCAACGATTCGGTGGGCGCGCGCACGCGTTCGCTTTCCACTTTTCGCGAGTCTTCCAGTGCATCTTCAGCTTGGGCAATGGTGCTTTTCAGTTCCTGGCGCATGGCCTGGGCGCATGCGGCGCGCCAGTAGGCGCTGCGAACGTCTTGAATCAGGGTGTGGATCAGTTTGCGGCGGCGTTCGTCGGCAATTTGCACGCGTTCGCGGGCTTGTTTGGCGTTGAAATAGCCGACGCCAAATTCCAGCAAGCTCCAAGAGGCACCCAACTCGTGTACCGTGTGGTTGCGCTCTGATGTGGCGTTGCTGGGTGTGCCATTCGCGTTGCGCGTCAGGCGCTCTTCGCTGCGATTGCTGCGTTCAATTTGCGCACGTGCTTTGGGCAGCATGTCTTGCAGGGCTGACTCAAATTGACCCGAAGCGATTTCGAGTTCGAGTTGTTTTGCCCGGCGGTCCAGGTTGTACTTCAAGCCCCGTGCGATGGCCTCGTCCAGCGTCAACGGACCCACGATGGGTTCAATTTGCAACTGTGCGAGTTCCTGCTGCCAGCTGCTGCGTGTGGGTGTCAACAAGGGTTGCTCGGGTGTGAGTTGCGCACACCCCACCAGCAAGCCTGGTAACACAAGTAGGAATCGCCCCATTTTTCTGTTCACACTTCACCTCTGCACAAGCAACTTGATTCGTTATTGTTTTTGTTGTATTGATTTGCTGTAATTATTTTTAATTCAAATTTGAAGTAAAAATTCAACAATTTCAACCTAAACAAAATAATCGAAAGTTTTACAAATGTGGCTCAAGATGTATATACCCAATTGGGGAAAACAAAGGGTTTTCTCTGCGCCAAGATGGGTATCAAAGTCAACATTTATTCTTTTTGATGGCGCTTGTTGAATTTTGCGTATGGTGGGTGACATCCTGATTTCAGGGCTTCCAAGTGCTTGGACTCGTGACATGCAGGACAATGGTGTTCACTGCTTGCTGCATCCGCTCTCGCAAATGTTTTGAGTGAAATTCCCCCTCGTCAGTGGTTTCGACATCCCTAAAAGGGGGTATCCACACCTTGTGTGAAAACCTAATATCAACAACTCTGATAATTTTGTGTTGTATCAATGAACCCCTCAACTTGCGGCCATGTCTACGTTGTCGACGACAACCCCGATATCCGCTTTTATTTGACCGATTTGCTGCGGCAGATGGGTTACAGCATTGAGGGTTATGACAGCGCGCAAGCCTTCTTGCAGCAGTCCATCGAAATCTTTCCTGCCGTTTTGGTGCTGGACGTTCGCATGCCCGGCATGTCGGGTGTGGATCTTCAGGAAAAATTGAAAGCACTGGGCCGCAACACACCCATCATCTTCATCAGTGGCGAGAGTGAATCAGAAGAAATCATCCGCGCCATGAAAGGGCGGCCCATCGAGTTTCTCTGGAAGCCATTTCAAATTCAGGCCCTGATTGACGCCATCGACCGAGGTTTGGCCGTAGACAGTGTCAATCGACAGGACTTCATTCAAAAAAATGAGATCCGTCGCAAATGGCAGGCTTTGAGTGGCCGCGAACGCGAGGTCTTTGTCTTGATGCTGGAAGGGCATACCAACAAGGGCATCTCAGAGAAATTGGACATCTTGCCCGATACGGCCAAAAAACACCGTGCCAACATCTTGCAGAAAATGCAGGTCCATCACTTGGCCGATTTGATGGCCCTTTGCAAAGGCCTTGACATGGAGGCGCTCGAGCCATGACCGAACCCTGGACTCAGGATGAGGCGTTGTTGCTTCAGCAACTGAGGCAAGGCGCAGGACTGGACACCTCCCGGTTTGCCATAGAAAACGCGATCTCTCACGCGCAGTTGCTGCAGCTTGAAAACGGCGGAGACAGCTTGTTTTATTCGGCGGCCATCAAGGCCCATTTAGGTCGACAGCTGATCGCCAAATTGCAAAAAAGACTTGATTCTGCGATTTGAGTTTGCTCAATGTGAAGGGCACATGAACAGCTTGCCTGCATTCGTTGTTTGAGTGCGAAGAGAAAACACCAAAGAAAAAGCCCCTGCAATCGCTTGCAGGGGCTTTACTTTTTGGCTCCTCGACCTGGGCTCGAACCAGGGACCTACGGATTAACAGTCCGGCGCTCTACCGACTGAGCTATCGAGGAATAGCTTTGAATTATAGAGTGATTTTTGGGCTGTTTTGAGAGGGGGCGCAAGATTTTTTAAAAATCTTGCAGGCTTCGTTCAAAAGCTGGCTTTCACGCCAACGCGAAAGGTCCTGGGTGCGCCCGGGTACAGATAGTAGTGCCCAAACTGCTTGGGCGATTCGCGCCAGTAGTGGTGGTTGGCCAGGTTGTCAACGGCCAAAGTCCATTGCGTGCGGGTGCCGTCGATGCGGGTGTCGTAATGCGCCGCAAAGTCCAGCGTGGTCCAGCTGGGCAGGTTGATGCTGCCGTCTTCGGTCACGCGCCGCGATCCTTCGTGGCTCAGACGCAGGCTCGTGCGCAGGCCGGGGATGTCGGTGAATCGGTATTGGACCAGGGCTCGCAGGGTTAGCGAAGGGACGTTCAGTGGTTTTGACCCATTCAAGTCCGTGTTGAGCAATGCACCCGAGATGCGTGCGTCAATCCATTGCGCCTGACCTGCAAGCATCCACTGCTGATGGCTCCATTGAAGACCTGCGTCCAGGCCCTTGTGCGTTTGAGTTCCATCGACGACGCGTTCACCAGCGTAGTCATATGCAGCAGGGCGCTCGATGTGGAACAGCGCTGCATTCCAGCTGAAGGTGTTGCCGACTTTGCCTTTTGCCCCCAGTTCGATCTGTTTGCTCCTCTGCACGCCCAAAAATTGACCCGCGTTGACATAGCTGGCGTTATTTGGTGCCGCGAACAGTTCAACGCCCTCGCCGTATGAGGCATAAACGGTTGGCCCGTTGATGTACTCATGTGAAAGCGCAAGCCAGGGTGTAGTGAATCCGGTGTTTTGGCTTTTGGGGTTCGGGTTGAGGGGATCCAGGGAAACGGTGCTGCGATCGCTTTGGGTATGACGCAGGCCGAGCCATACCGATGTTTGAGTCGAAAGTTTGATTCGATCCGTCACGGAAAGTTCGGTGCTGTACTCGCTGCGATTTGTGTTTGGGTACGATGGAGAAGCATTGGACTGTGTTGCATAGGTGGCGTTGACATGCCCTTCGCCCACCAGGTTGTAGGCTTGAGAAGGTGGCAGATGATCAAGTTGTCGTGCTCTCATGATCGAAATGTTCCAATCATGTTCCACGCCAGCCCAGTTTGTATTGCCACTGAGCTCGGTCTTGAGTGCATCGGTGGTGCGACGTTCGTTATCACTGCGATAGTCGTAAAGATCGAATGAGCCATTGGCACTATAGCGATCACAAATTGCAGCGCTGTTGGGGTCGATACCGTAGCAGTTGTGACCCAAGGCAAAGCCTAGACGGTCATCTGTGCGCAATCGCTGTCCGCCGTATTGCGTCGTCCAAAGCCAGCCGCCTGCCAGGTTTTGCTTGAAGCGGATGCTGCCCGTTGTGCCTTTGAACACGCCGGGCACAGACCAGGCTTGGCGCGTGAGGTTGTGGGTGCCGTCGACGGGGCTCGGCAATGAGTCGCCCAGCAGGCTGTAACCGTTCACGCCAAACTGCTGGCGTTCACTGCGTTCGATTTCCCATTCGAGCCGGCTGTCGGGCGTGATGCGCCAGTCCATGGCCAAGGCCAAGAGTTTGCGGTGGCCTTCGGTGTTCTTGATGTAAGGGTCCAAGTCTTCGTAGGCCACATTGAGGCGATAGCCCAAGGTTTGGTCCTGGCCAAAGCGGCCCCCCAAGTCCAGGCCGGTGCTGCTGCTTTGGCCCGGGCCGTAGCTTGCGCTGACCGAGCGAATCGTTTCGTCCTTGGCCGATGGGGGGCGCTTGACCACATAGTTGACCAAGCCACCTGGTGCGCTCGTGCCCGCCTGAATCCCGCTGGTGCCCTTGAACAGTTCAATGCGTTCCTTGTTGTCCATCGAGATCATGGTCTCGGCTGAAATCGGCAAACCTTCGCGGCGGTAGTTGTAGCGGTTGTCCAAGGTGTAGCCACGCACGCTGAGCATGTCCCAGTAGGCGGGTGAGTTGTAACTGTCGGCCACGCTGGCGTCCAGACGCAGTGCATCTGAGACCCGTTGTGCGCCAATGTCTTGCAAGGTTTTTTGATCGATACTGACTGCGCTGAATGGCGCTTTGCTCAAGGGCACATCGCCAAAACCGCTGACCTGAGAGGGGGCCATGTCGGTGATGGTGATTTCGGCCAAGTTTTGCGCATGGGCACTGCCCACGGCCAACAAGGCCACTGCGCTGGCGATATGGTGGACGCGAAATGCGAAGCGGTCAGTGGACCGGCGTGGAAATGGCGAAAAAAATGCCATGACGTTTTCCTTTAACGTAATGGCAGGTCGGCTGGCTGGGAACGTGCTGTGCCAAAAACCATGGGCTTTTGGACACCGTTCTTGGAACGAGCTTCCCTGCGCGAGGATTACCTCAATCAGGTTCAAAGGGACTTTCTCAGTCGAAGACCTCACGGTCATCAACACCCCTAGCGAATGCGCCGCAAACATGCGGCGCGAGGTGGATTTTAGGCGATACCCAGACGCTGGTGCAGCAAGGTGGACGTTGTCGTGTATTGCAGCAGGGTCTTTTCTTCGGGGCGAAGCAAAGCGACGGCACCGAAGGCAGCCAGCGTAGCCTCGTGAAAACCGCACAGAATCAGCTTTTTCTTGCCCGGGTAGGTGTTGATGTCACCCACAGCAAAGATGCCGGGCTCGGCGGTGGCGAAGTTCTCGGTGTTGACCACCAACTGCTTGCGGTCCATGGCCAGGCCCCATTGGGCAACCGGCCCGAGCTTGGGCGACAGACCCAGGCAAGTTTGCAGCACATCCAGGTGCAGCCACTCGTTTTCGCCTTGCGGGTTCAGCAGCTCCAGTGCTTGCAGGCGGCCATGCTCAATGCGAACGCCGGTAGGTTGGCCCGCCACAAAGCGCATGCGGCCAGCCGAGCAGGCTTGACGCATTTGCGAGATCAACTCAGGCGTTGCCGCGAATTGGTCACGCCTGTGCAGCAGGGTCACGCTGGCGGCAGCCTGAGGGCCTTGGCTGGCATCCAGGCAGGTTTGTAAGGCGGTGTCGGCATCACCTGCCACCACCAAATGTTGGCCCGCCCAGCGCTCGGGGCTGGCGTGTTCGGCAAAGACTTGGCTGCCTTCAAAGGCGTTCAGGCCGTCCAGCGCCATGCGGCGCGGCACAAAAGCACCTACGCCAGCGGCGATGAACAGGGTGCGGACTAAAAAGGTCTGGCCCTTGTCGGTGCACACGGCCAAACGCTGGTCGGCTTGGCGTTCGATGGTGCTGACTTGCTGACCCAAGTGCAGGGTGGGCTTGAAGGGCGCGACTTGTTGTTGCAAGCGTTCAACCAGTTCATGTCCTGTGCAAAAGGGAATGCCGGGAATGTCGTAAATGGGTTTGGCCGGGTACAGCTCGGCGCACTGGCCACCCACATGAGGCAGGGCATCGACAACGTGGCAGTGGATGCCCTGAAGCCCCAGTTGGAACACTTGGAACAGGCCCACGGGGCCTGCGCCAATGACCAGTGCCTCGGTTTCAATGGGGTGGTTCATGCAGGGTGTCCAGAAAAAAGGCCGGAAATTCCGGCCCGTGGGTGCTTGCAAGCAGGCATGGACGCTGGGTTCAGCGGATCAGTTCGGCCAGTTTGCCGGTTTTGTCTTTCCACTGCTCGGCGTCGGCCATGGGGGCCTTGCGCTTGGTGATGCTCTTCCAGCCGGGCAACAGGGCCAGATCGGCGTTGAGCTTAGTCATGTGCTGCTGGTCAGCAGGCAGGTCTTCCTCGGCATAGATGGCGTTGACGGGGCACTCGGGGATGCACACGGCGCAGTCGATGCACTCATCGGGGTCGATGGTCAGAAAGTTGGGGCCTTCGCGGAAGCAGTCCACAGGGCAAACGTCCACACAGTCGGTGTATTTGCACTGGATACAGGATTCGGAAACAACGTGGGTCATGATGGACTCGGAAAATAGGCTGGGCGCTGCACGTGCAGCGCCAAACCCGTGATTTTAAAGGAGATCAGTTCACCAGCACGGCGCCTGAGGTCTTGTGGCTGGCCGTGTCCACCAGCACCAGCGCGCCCAAGATGCGCGATTGGGCAAAGGGCAGGGTGACCACTGGCTCTTGCAGGGCCAGGGTGACGTGCCCGATGGCGTTGGGGGCCAGCTCGGTGGCTTCTTCTTCGGCCAGGGTGTTCACGTTCAGGCGGTGCACCACGCGCTGCACCTTGATCTTGACCCAGCGGTGGCCGTGCAGCGCCCAATAGAGGCGCCCTGCGACCAGGGGCTCGTCGTCCATCCACGCGATGGTGGTGCTCAGCTGGCGTTGGCCTTCGGGGGCCCCTTCGCTGGCGAGCAGCCAATCGCCACGCGACACGTCCACCTCGCGGTCGAGCACGATGCCGGCGCTGTGGCCTGCGGCCTTGTTTTGGGGCTCGCGGGTGGCCGACAGCACTTGCGACACCACGGCAGTTTGGCCGCTAGGGAACACTTTGACAGTCTGGCCCGGCTCGATGCTGCCGGTGGCCACGCGGCCCCAGAACACACGGCGGCCTTGGGTGGTCACACCGGAGTCGTGGAATTTTTCGACCCACTGCACCGGGAAGCTGAAAGCCACATCCGTTTCGGCGGGCGTGACGGGCAGGTCTTCGAGGATGCTGAGCAGGCTGGGGCCGTTGTAGCCGCACCAGTCGGGTTGGTCGTTGTTTTCCGTGGTCACGACGTTCCAACCCTTCAGCGCCGACACGGGCACCATGGCGGTGACGGTGATGCCCGCCTCTTTGGCGAACTTGTTCAAAGCGCCAGCGATGTTCTTGTAAGCCACAGTGGCATCGGCTACGGCGTCGAGCTTGTTGATGGCGAACACCACAGACGGCACGCGCAGCAGATTGACCAGCAGCGAGTGGCGGCGGGTTTGTGGCAGCAGTTGCAGGTCTGGGTTGGCCCAGTCGAGCTTGATGGCGTCGACCAGCACCACGGCGGCGTCGGCACTCGATGCGGCCGTGACCATGTTGCGGGTGTACTGCTCGTGGCCGGGCGCGTCACCGATGATGAATTTGCGCGCTTCGGTGTTGAAGTAGCGGTAGGCCACGTCAATCGTGATGCCTTGCTCGCGCTCGGCTGACAGACCATCGGTCAACAAGGCCAGATCGGTTTCACCCGAGCGCTGCACGCCTGCCAAGTGGTCTTGCAGCACGGCCTTGGTGTCCACCAGCAGGCGGCCAATCAGTGTGCTCTTGCCGTCGTCGACCGAGCCGCAGGTGATGAATTTGAGGGCGGAGAAATGTTTGTCGTTGCTCATGAATGTGTGCTCCCGCTTGATCAGAAATAGCCGTCTTTTTTGCGCTTCTCCATCGAAGCCTCGGACGTCTTGTCGTCCATGCGGGTCGCGCCGCGCTCGCTCACATCGGCGGCCAGCGTTTCGATCACGATCTGCTCAGGCGTGGCCGCATCGCTTTCCACCGGGCAGGTGCAGGTGATGTCGCCCACGGTGCGGAAACGCACGTCGCGCACCACGACTGTTTCGCCATCTTTGGGCGGGGTGAGCTCGGTCACCGGCACCAACAGGCCCCGGCGGTCCACCACCTCACGCTTGTGGGTGTAATAAATCGAGGGCAGGGCGATGTTTTCGCGGGCGATGTATTGCCACACGTCCAGCTCGGTCCAGTTGCTGATCGGGAACACGCGGAAGTGCTCGCCCGGCTGCAGCTTGTGGTTGAAAAGCGTCCACAACTCGGGGCGCTGGGCCTTGGGTTGCCACTGGCCAAAGCTGTCGCGGTGGCTGAAGATGCGCTCTTTGGCGCGTGCTTTTTCTTCGTCACGCCGCGCACCGCCGATCAGGGCATCAAAGCGGAACTCTTCGATGGCTTCGAGCAGCGTGACCGACTGGTGCACGTTGCGGCTCTCACCCGGGTGGGCCAGGCGCACGGTGCCTTTTTTCATGGAGTCTTCAACGCTGCGCACGATCAGCTCGGCACCCAGCTCCTTGGCACGCGAATCGCGGAAGTCGGTCACTTCGGTGAAGTTGTGGCCGGTGTCGATCATCAGCAGCGGGTAAGGGATGCGCCCCGCGCCAAATGCTTTTTCGGCGCACTTGAGCATGACCAGCGAGTCTTTGCCGCCCGAAAACAGCAGGGTGGGGCGCTCAAAGGCGGCGGCGACTTCGCGCAGGATGAAGATGGTTTCTTCTTCCAGCGCGTCCAGGTGGCTGTTGCTCAGGGTGTGCAACTCGGTTTGTGTCATGGCGTTCATGGTCGTTTGTGGTTTGTTCGTTTTAAATTTGTCATCCGCGCGCTTTTCATTTTTCATCCGCGCACTTTTCATTCGTCATCCCCGCACTTTTCATTAGTCATCCCCGCACTTTTCATTAGTCATCCCCGCGAAGGCGGGGATCCAGAAATCGGAGGCATGGATCCCCGCCTTCGCGGGGATGACATTTAAGAGGCGTGGCATTCAACGGTGACATTTAAGTGGCGTGGCATTCAACGGGGACATTTAACTGGGGCGTCACTTCTTGACGTGCAACCCGCACTCCTTGGCCGCCTCGTCCTCCCACCACCAGCGACCTGCGCGGAACTCTTCGCCCAGGCTGATGGCGCGTGTGCAAGGCGCGCACCCGATGCTCGGGAAGAACTGGTCGTGCAGAGGGTTGTAGTCCACCTGGTTTGTGGCGATGTAGTGCCACACGTCGCCCCAGGTCCAGCGGGCCAGAGGGTTGAACTTGTACAGACCTTTGGTGGCCACTTCGCTCTCGTCCAGCAAAGGCACCTCGGCGCGTGCCGCAGATTGCTCTTGGCGCAGACCGGTGATCCAGGCTTTTTGGCCTTTCAAGGCGCGGGCCAGTGGCGCCATCTTGCGCACACCGCAGCAGGCTTTGCGCAGTTCCATCGACTTGTAAATCGCATCCTGACCTTGGTCGCGCACGAACTGGATCACCGATTCCTGCACCGGGCGGAAGACGTTGATCGGTGTACGCGAATGTGCCTGGGTGCGTTCCAGCAGGGCCAGGGTCTCGGTGTGCAGTGCGCCGGTCTCCAGCACAAACACCGGAATGTCCAATTGCAGGCTGTTGATGAGGTGCGTGATCACCACGTCTTCGGCGCCCAAGCTGGAGGCCTGGGTCACAGGGGCAAACTCGGCCGCCGCGCGGCGCAGCAGTGCTTGGGTTTCGGCCAGCTTGGCGGCAAAGTCGGGACTGGCCTTGGCGTTTTGCTCAGTGGCTTTAAGCGGGGCGCTGCGGGAGGAAATAAAGCTCGAGGTCATGGTGATGTCTGTCTGCGCTAATTCAATTTGTCATCCTTGGGCTTGACCCGAGGAACCATGGATCCCGGATCAAGTCCGGGATGACATTCAGGAGGATCAAGTCCGGGATGACATTCAGGAGGATCAAGTCTGGGATGACTGTTCGAGGGAAGGCTCTCCTTGGGCGCTGTTCAGTCGGCCTTTGCAAAATGAGGTTGCGTCTCCACGGCCGAGCCCTGGTAGAACCCGGCATAGCGGTCCAGCTGGCGCTGGGCGGCGCTGGCGTCCACGCCGTCTTTGAGCACGGCCACGTCAAAGCCCGTGCGCTGCATTTGCACCAGCTGGTCAATCAGCACATCGCCCGTGGCGCGCAACTCACCCGCAAAGCGCAAGCGGCGGCGCAGCAAAAAGGCTTGGCTGTAAGCGCGGCCATCGGTGAAGGCCGGGAACTGCAGATCGATGCGGGTGACGCCGTTCAGGTCGAGCGTGCGCGGGTCCACGTCGTTGGCCAGCGTGAGGACGGCAGGCGATTCAACAGCTTGGTGTTCTTGTTCGGTGATGATTTTCATGTGTGTTTCTCCCTGCGTTCAGACGGTTTCAGCGTCAGCGGCTGGATGGCGCGCGGCATTGGCGGCGGCCTTGAACGGGTCTTGGCCCACGCGGCGCAGGGTCTCGATGAAGGCTTCTTGTTTGCCGTTACCCGCGTTCAAGCGCAGCTGCTTGTAGGTGTCCAAAATCGCTTCGATCACATCCGGCACTTCAAACGAAGAGAAGGAAGGACCGACCACCTTGCCGGGTGTGGCCGCGCCGGACAGGTCTTTGCCGTCCGAGCCGCCCAGCGTGACCTGGTACCACTCCTTGCCGTCTTTGTCGACACCCAAGATGCCGATGTGGCCCGAGTGGTGGTGACCGCAAGAGTTGATGCAGCCGCTGATGTGGAAGTCGATGTGGCCCAGATCTTCCAGCTCGTCCAGGTCTTGGTACCGCTCGGTGATGGCGCTGGCCGTGGGGATGGAGCGGGCATTGGCCAGCGCGCAGTAGTCGCCGCCGGGGCAGGCGATCATGTCGGTCAAGAGGCCAATGTTGGGCTGGGCCACACCCAGAGCCTGGGCTTCGCGCCACAGGGCATGCAGCTGGTCCAGGCGCACCCAAGGCAGCAACAGATTTTGCGTGTGCGAGACGCGGGCCTCACCTGCGGAATATTTTTCGACCAAGGCAGCGGCGGCATCGAGCTGCTCGGCGGTGGCGTCACCCGGGGCGTAGCCCGGGCGCTTGAAGGACAGCGACACGGCGCGCAGCTGCGGGTTGCGGTGCGCTCGCACGTTGCGCGCCAGCCAGCGGGCAAAGGCGGGGGTTTTGGCCGCTTCGATACTCACCGCCGCTTCGGCCTCGGCCAACCACGCATCGGTGTTTTCAGGCAGGTTCAGGGCTGGGTCCACAAAACCGGCTTTCACGCGGTCAAGCTCGGCCTGCGGCAGGGTGTGCGGCGCGCCGTCGCGCTCCAAAATTTCGCGGAATTCGGTCTCGACTTCGTCAAAGTAGCGCTGGCCTTCGGCCTTGACCAAAATTTTGATGCGGGCTTTGTACTTGTTGTCGCGGCGGCCCCAGCGGTTGTAGACACGCACCACGGCTTCAAGGTAGTTCATGATGTCTTGCCAAGGCAGGAACTCGCGGATCACCACACCGTTGACCGGGGTGCGGCCCATACCGCCACCGACCAGCACCTTGAAGCCGACTTCGCCTGCGGCGTTATGGATCACTTGCAGGCCCACGTCGTGCCAGCCAATGGCGGCGCGGTCTTCAGTGGCACCCGTGATGGCGATCTTGAACTTGCGCGGCAGGTGCGCAAACTCGGGGTGCAGCGTGCTCCACTGGCGGATCAGCTCGGCATACGGCCGGGGGTCGACCACTTCGTCAACCGCCACACCGGCCAGCTCGTCGGTGGTGGTGTTGCGGATGCAGTTGCCGCTGGTCTGGATGCCGTGCATGTTCACGGTGGCCAGCAGATCCATCACGTCGGCCGATTTGCCCAATGGAATCCAGTTGAACTGCACGTTCTGGCGCGTGGTGAAGTGGCCGTAATTGGTCGTGAGCTTAGGGGCCAGGCCAGCAATTTTGTCTTGTGTCGCCT
>ERZ1034361.197-NODE-197-length-44115-cov-3.675280_pt1 | contig 44115 bp, 56 predicted proteins | sample MGYA00520617_ERZ1034361 | MGnify/ENA primary metagenome ERZ1034361 (study PRJEB33736, sample SAMEA104284507) | Azolla filiculoides | biome: Urban; feature: Water surface; material: Ditch water | place: Netherlands | collected 2015-10-28 | depth 0-0.1 m ...
CCGCCGTAATCGGAATGCCGACATGCACAATGCGGGCCGCTTGATCGAGCGTAATTGCGCCCGAGGTCACCACCCTCTGAGGATGCACCGCGCCATCGGCCAGGATGCTTACTGTCTTGCCTTCAAGGTGCCCCAGGCCGCTGATCGTTGTCGCCGCCGCGCCCGAGTAGGTCAGGCCGCAATCGACAAAAAACGCATCGGCCTGATTGACGAATTGCCTAGACGCCAAACGTTCTACGGTACGCACTGTGGCACCGTTTATTGTCCGCTTGACCACCACATAGAGCCGATCTTCACTGCCTTCAGCCACTACCGCACAGGACTCAAATAGCCCGTCGGTATCGTGCTGGTGCCATGCTCCTATCTGCTGTTCTGGTACATAGGTCAGACCGAGCAGCTTGCCGTTCGATGAAACAAACCAGACCACCGGATAAGGCGCCTTTGAATAAGCCATGTCCATGATGTCGAGATTGTCGAAGAGGTGCGCCGAGCGGATCGAGAGATCACCGGAGATAAAGCCGTTGGCCTGCCAGTTGTACCCCAGCTCGCGCGCATGACCGCCGCGGGATGCGGCATAGATCAGCGAGTTATTGACGACCACCGGCTGGACGTTGCTGGCCCCGACATAGGACTGCGGTCGAACGCTGATCGTGTTCGGCGTGATCGCATCACTATTGACCGACGACACTCGCCACTCGGCGTCGGCCGTCAGCAGCAGCAACTGCGTCAGCGGCACGATATGGCGGATTGCGTTGGCTTCCCGAGAGGCGACGCGGAATGAGATCCGGTCATCGTCACGGATCGGCAGCGAATAACTCATGTTTGACTCGGTGCCGCTCTTGGTCATCAGGATGTTCTGCGGTTTGTTGGTTGAACCGGCAAAGCACCGACGTTGCTCGAAGTAAGACACGGCAGCCGGATAATCCCCAGCCGCAGCCATCACCGGGTCATAAGTCGGCGGCGTCTTGCTCAAGTCGGCGGCGATGCTGTTATCGACCATCGACAGGGTATCAGTTCGCCCAATGTAGCCATAAACCCCGCCCTGCATTTTATAAACGTTGTAGCGCAACGCACCGGCTACGGTCGCCCAGGTGATCGTATTGGTGCAACCAGTCTCAAACAAATTGCTGGCGACTGACGCCTCGGCAGACGCTTCTGATTCTCCGACTCCGTCCGCTGCAATGGCGGTGATCACGTAGCGGTAGGTATATTTCGCCACCGTAAAACCTGTCGACGTAACGCCGGGGGATGTTGGCGCTGCAATTACCGCGCCGAAATTGATCGTGGTTAGCGACCAACTGAGCGCCCCGAGCCGGCGCAGTTCGCGTGGCGACTGATTCGGGTGAACCAGGGTCAGCACGTCAGCCGACTGGACATAGTGAATGTCGAATAGATCCGCCTCGGCGTAGGGGTTGGCGATTTCATAGGCGACCCCCGGCGATGATTCCAGCGTTGCCCCGTCCGTATGAAAGCGGAAATAGCCCTCGCCGACCTCGATCATCATGGTCTGCGTGGTCGAGTAGGTGAATGGAATCAGTCGGCACTTCTTGCCGGCGTACTTCGCAGCCCGTACAAACTCAAAGCCTGGGCGATTCTCGGCTGGGCCTTGCGGCTTGATAAGGAAGTTGCGGCATGTCGATAGCCCGGTCTGGTATTTGACATCATCAATCCGGCCGAACATTTCCGGGCTTACTTCTCCCCCGGCAAAGGCGCGTTGCAGTGTCTTGACGTTGGCCATTATCGTGCCGCCATCCAGGCCGGGTTATGCACCGGGCGCACCTTGCGCTGATTGGCATCCGACTGTGCGGCCTGGGCGAGATACGCCTGAGCCAGACCAGCACAGCGCTTGGCCTCGGCCGCCCCGGCGTCGCCCTTGAGAATCGGGCCGGCGAGCATGCTTGCCAACTGCCACGACAGCGCCATGACGAACAGAGGCGGGAATTTCGTCGTGTCAGTGACGTAGGCAATGTAGCGCAGGCTGGCATCTTCGCTATCGGTCAGGATAACCGTCGCGCCATCGGTGTCGGTTTCAATATCGTACTCGGCACCCTCAGCATCCGATGATGCACCGGCAGGAAGCACGGCCAGCATCTTGAGCGCATCCGCGGGTTTCGCGTAGGCATACGCCCAATCCCAGCTATCCGCAGTCAGCAAGGCCAGCGTCGCGCGCCTGGTGGCGAAATTCCAGTTGAAGATTTCCAGCAACGCATCGCGCGCGGCCGGATAGAAGCGGGCGCAATGCTCGGCCTGGGATGATCCTTCGGGCGGGTCGATACTCGCCACGGTTGCCGTATCACCCAAATGCGACAGGGCCAGATTACAAATGTCGACGACTGAACTCATTGCTATCCCCTAAAAAATAAAGGGCCGAAGCCCCTTATTGTTGCTTCCAGTCAGAAAGCGACTACACCAAGTCCTTGCCGGGTTCGGCAGTTTCCTTGACTTTCTTGCTCTCGACCTTTTGAGCCGGAACAAACCAGGATCCTTTGCTGCCTTCCGGCATGTCGAATTCCTCGCCAGGCTGGCGGATCTTGCGACCATCGAATCCGGTTTTTTTAGCAATCACTCTCATACGTCACCGATTAGGAAATCTTTGCGCTGTCAGGATAGGCGCGGTTAGCTTGTACGCCGGTCACGATCTGAGCAGAGAACTTGCCGGTGGTCAGCGGGCCAGTCGCGACGGTGTAATTGACGCGAACATAACGACGATGAATAGGCGGCATCGGGATCAGGATCTGATAGCCGGCAACCAAGGTGGCTTTACCGATGGCGACCGTAGAAGCCACATCAGCGAAGCTGGAGTTGTCAGCAGAATCCTGCACCGCAAAGGTGACGGTAGCAGCACCGGATGCGGCAGCCACTTCGTCAACCGTGATGGCGACGGAGGTGTTTTGATTCAGGCCGCTGTTCGGATTGACCTGGCCAAAGTCGATAACGTCGGTCGATGCTGCGGTCGCAGTCACGACCTGCTCGTTAGAAACTTGCAGAAGTTTGTCGATAATCATTTTCGTATTCCTTATGTAGATGATCAACCAGGGGCCGAGGCCCCCGGCATCAATTAGACGACGCGAGCTTCGGTGCCGAGCAAGGCATCGGAACGACGAACCGGCACACCGTCAAAGCTGACGACTTTCTTGCCGCCGACATCTTCCATGGTCAAGGTCGAAGCGGCGACCTTGTTGGTGATCTGACGACGTAGGAAACTGCGCAGCTTGCGGTTCATGTAGAAAACCGGGCGGCCCATGCCGATGTTCGGGATCAGTTCGACAGCTTGGGTCAAGAGGTCGATCAAGTCGCCACCAGAGGCAGCATTCTTGGTCAGATCGGAAACGTCGACGTTGGCGATACGAACGACATAGCGCCAGTCGCGCAGGGTCAGACCGTTATCCCACTTGTAGTGGGTGCGGTATCCTTGGTAACGGCCGCCAGCAGCATCGGTCAAAGTATCTTCGCCGAGGTCGCGAGACTGAAGGCCAGCCGGCGAACCCTTCGGGTAGATGCCGTGACAGGTGTTAGGCCCCCACACGATCAACCAGATCGATGCGTTGTCAGAGCCAGTGCCGCCTGCGTCGATAATGTTCTGGCCGTTTTCAGCAGACAGAAGATTGTAGCGCGGGGCCAAACCCATGAACTTCTCAGGATCAAGGCTGGAGTCACCGTAGAACAGGGTGGTCGCCATGGTCTGGTTCAAGCCTTCGATGAAGGCGCGATCTTCGGACAAACGCCAGGCGGCAGAGTTGCCGTTGAGGTCAGCCAGTGCCTTATCAACTTCGGCGTAGGTTTCCAACATGCCGAGCGAATCCTTGACCGATACAGTGCGGGATTTCTCAGGTTGGACACCGTAGTTCAGCTTGCGCCAGGTGCCTGCCGGCAGACCAGAACGGATCGTGGTCTTGTGTTCGGTAAAACCATTGGCCTCGATGAACGTCATGTCATCCAGGATCTCGTTGGTTTCGTTAAGCATCTCGACGATGTTCGGGTCGATTTTGCCATCTGCGCCCATACGCGCGGCCAGGTCGGCCAGGGTCGGGTTGGTACTTGCAAGGGTTGCCATTTAAAAACTCCTTAAGGATTCATGTTGCTTTTTGAATAAAGACTCTGTGCCGTGGGCGTGTTACCTGCACCGCGAGCGCCAGATACAAAACCATCTTCACTGATCGCCTTGCCTGCGCGCACCATGAACCGAATGACATCCGGATGATTGCCTAGGCCCGACTGGTTAAGCAGCGTTTTCAGTTCAGGCGTGCCAAACGCATCGAGTGCTTTCTTGGCAGAAGCCAGGGAGTCAGTCAGCTTGTCGCCGCCGAATTCCTTGTCAGCTTTCGCCGCGTCCGCCCACTCGTTGCGGATCTCTTCCATTCGCGCCGCTTCCTTTTCGGCCATAGCCGGCGCCATCTTGTCGAGAATCTTTTGTGCCGAGTCCTGCGGCATGCCCAATTCCTTGGCCACTTCGGAGAACGCATTCAGCGTGTGCGGGTCAAACTCATATCCCTCGGCTGGCGTGAACTCGTACTTTTCGGGCGCACCTTGCGGGGCATCCTTGGTTTCCGGTTTTGCGGCAGCAGGTGTCGTGCCTTCTGCTTGCTGCTGTGGTGCTGCGGTTTCCGTGGTCGCGGGGGCTTCCGTGGTCGTCGCGGCTTGCTGCTGGTCGGCGTTAGTGGTGTTTTGGCCTTCAGTCATCAGCGTATCTGTCATGGTTCCTTCGACTCCTTGAGCATTTCTGCATATCGTTCGGCACAGTGAATGCTTATCTGCGACATGAGCCTCAACCCCTCGTTGCGTTGGCCTTCATTGAAAGCCATCGTCAACGCATTGGTATTGAAGGAAATGCGCCACACCCCTGCACGTTCAAGCAGACGGCACACGAATCGGCGGCCGCGCTTATTACTCATCAAGAACTTCAGATCGTCGATTTCGACCTGGTGCGCGAGCTTCGACTTGTCACTGTTGTCAGCGGCAGCCTTGTCTTGCGATTGCAGATCGAACGGGTCTGAATGGTTCATGCTGGCAATTTATGCGCGACCGCCAGCGATACGCGCACCCCAAAAGAAAACCGCCCGAAGGCGGCTTGTTTGTGTTGGTCTTAATTACTCATCAACCCCCCTGGTTTCGGTAGTCGTCACCTCATCGGCATCAACAAACGACTCAGCCAGCCACAACTGGCCTTCGTCGTCACGGTAATAACATTCGCCTGTTTTCGTCTTGCCCATGATTAACTCCAAGCCTTGAGAGAGATATAACCCAACGTCGCACCCGATCCAGCAGTGCTCACACGAGCGCGAATAAACGTGGCAGATTTGTCCGTTATCGTCATCTCCACCGTCGCAGATGCCACCGCCAGCAGGGGCGTACCAATCGCATACCAATTTGTGCCGTCCTCGCTGCCTTCCATTTGGATTTGTGGGGCGGTCGTGGTGATTGCCCCCATGTTAATAACCAGTTGCGAGTTATTGGCTGCACCGGCAAACATGGTCGGCGTCACAGAGTTGAGAGTGTTGGGGACAATCGTGCGATCAATCAAACGCTTCTGCGGCTCGGCTGGCATAAACGGCAGCAGGTTGCGAGTTGCTGCCATCGTAAAGCTGGGAGTTGTACCAGTGATGGTGCGCACGTAGCGGATATGACGACCACTTGCGCGCAGGATAGGCGTGTTGTAGTTGCCGACTGCGGTGATCCGCTGCATGTCGTAGAGCGGGATAAACGTCGTGCCACCGTCGTAGGACTCTTCGATTCGGATGTCCAGCGTCGGGCTTGTACCAGTAACAGCCGTCACCGGGAAATTAAGCTGGAAGCCGTTGCCGAGCGCATTGCTGACTGAGGCGCTTGTGGTCGTTGTGGTCAATGCTGCGCTGGCGATGTCTGCGATGCCGACAATTGCCCCGCGAACAAACCACGCGCCATCGCCGGTTGTCGTACTTGGCGCTGCCGGGGAACCTTGTGTGGCAATCGGATTAGTTGTCAGATTGACCGGCAGAGACAGATCGGCGCGTGATGTGCCTTGGCCAGCAAGCATGACCTCCATCTCGGCGGCGCTTGAGAACATCAGGTCGTGAATGCGGGCCGTTGTGCGAACAATCAAGCCACCGCCGCAGTTGACCGCAGCAGGGATGCTCGGCGTTGCCGGCGATTGACGGACTCCGCGAATGTCATAGACCGGCTTGAACTGCACGGTCGTCGTGCCGACTTGAGCGACTTCCCACACGCCGTCAATGCCGAGATCGCTACCGTCGATTGCGCTTCTCCAGCCGTGCAGATTGACCGGCATGCCAACGGTAATGCCTGAGACGGTTGCACCAAACACCGCTTCGATCCATTCCGGATTGCCGCCGACAACCGGTGTCGATACTCCGCTGCGGACAGTTGATCCGGTCATCGTGATGAGGCCAGGCTGAGTAACGCCGCCGTTGATTACGGAGACGAACCCACCGTAGCTTGTAGCCGTGACGGCGGAGCCAAGCACGCATTGAATCTGCGTCGGGCTGATGACGGCAGTGACAGTGGCAGTGGCGTTGGCGAAGTTGGTTTGATCGCGGGCGCTATAAACACCGATCACATTGCCGACAACAATCGGCTCTACGGGCGCTTCGGCGAGATTGATTGTTGCGGTCGTCGTGCCGGACTTGCTCAAACTGAGCATCCGAGCGACCGGGCGCGTCATGCCGGCTGGCTGATAAATGCGGAACCGGCCGCGCAACTGCGCTTCGCTGCCGGGCTTTGCCGAGGTGCGATTGACGCGGTGCGTCCAGAGCGATCCGACTACATCGATTGGTCGGTCGCAGAAATCGACAGCACGCGGGCGCAAATCGATACGGTAGCGTGATGTGGCCTTGAGTTCGTAATTGCCCTGCACTGCGTTGAGCGTTACGGGATCAGTCGACGCGCAAGTCGTGCGGTGATCGCCAAGCAGCGTGCCAGAAACCATCGCATCGCCGCCGCCGAAAATTGACCAATAAACCGCCGAGGTGCCCGTTGTCTGCGTGAATCGGTAGCCGGCGCCATGAGCGGCGCCAGCGGCGTTATTGTAAAAATTCACCTTCGCCGTGCCGAGTGCTGGCGTTACGGTAGCGATGGCGAGCGACGGAAGAGCCACTTCGTCGCTAAATCCGACACACACGACTTTGCGGTCTGGGCTGATCCAGTTAATCGCGGCATTTTGGTAATTGAGCCTGGAGTCAATCAAGCCATAAATATTGATCCAGTCCGACAAATAGACCGCGCCGTGGGCTGGGTATTCGGGAAGCGCCGTTTCAAGCACCAGCGTAGCGGTCGTTCCAGCGGTAGCGTTGTAGGCAGCACCGGCAACCGCGCTTGATTGATAGATGCTGACGATATTGATCGGTTCCAGCGTTGGCTCAGGGCCAGTTTCGGCATCTGCGTAAGCGCCGGCAGAAACAAACTGATGCTTGTTGCGGACAATATGGCCTTCGAATTCTAGGACGCATGGCTGGCGAAGCATTTTGTCAATGACGATGCGGGACTCGCCGGGGAGCAGCGGATTGGCAGATAGCGAGGTAATCGATTGGCCGTTGCTTGTGGATAGGCGACTCACAAAGTCGCCACCAGCCCAATTTACTTCGCTGAAATTGCCGAAAGCGGCGAGCAGGTCAGCCGCGCTCTCATAGTCCGGGATAGCTTGCACAACAGAGCCATTGCCAACGTACTCACCGTTGGGATCGACAAGCGCGACTGGCTGCGCCCCAGTTTTCCAAGTAGTCATCTATTTTCCTTTTAGGTGTAGCCCGAAAACTGCCGGGTAATATCCGTGAGCGCATTTTGTTGGCTCGTATCAGCGTTGCCCAACTTCTGAGCAGCATCGGCGGCCTGCGCCATTTGTTCCGCCTGCGCTGCCTGCGCCTGCGCTTCTGCACGTTGCTGGCGAATCAGTGCAACTTGATCCCCCGGCACGATCAGTTCAGGGTCGATGCCAAGCATGTCGGCGTAAGCATCCGCCCAGCGATCAGCATCCAACTTGTCCAATACTTCCGGCTTGAGTTGTGCGACAGCGCCCAGGTTGCCGACGAAACGATCAACCGAGTTGGTAGCGATTGCCCGCTGCGCCTGGGCCAGCATCGAGACAAATTCGACATTCAATTCCATGCCCTGCATTTCTTCCGGCGCTGGCGGCACAATGCCGGCATCAACCATGCGCGCAAACGTCATTTCGATCAGCGGATCGAGGATTTCGTTGTGCAAGCGCTCAAGCACCGGGCCGAGCATCAATAATTTTTCTTCATGCCGTTCGGCGACTTCGGTCGCGGTCATCGTCGTGTTGGTGCCGTTGGCCAGCATCAAGAACAGATCCGCATAGAACGCGCCTTTGATCCGCTCGCGCACGTCCTGAATGTCGGCCAGCAAATGCGACAGATCGATGTTGACCTCGAAGGCCGAACGGATGCCGCCCTGCGGGGAGGCCGAATCGACAAAGGTCACGCCACCCGGCAGCATATCTACGTCGCGCGACTTGAGACTGGTCGGCGCCTGGAGTGGTGGTTTCGTCTTGTAGTCGATGCCCTGGGCCTTGCGCAGTTGTTCGTGCTGCAACTGCTTGATGTCGCCGAGCGCTTCCATGCCTGGGCTGTTGCCATAGACATCGCCGCTCGTCGTCATCCAGCGCGGGCATAGTGCTGGGAAGTCTTTGAACCCTGACTCGCGGAGATATTTCGTATCCGTGCCACCCGGTTCAATGTGGCAGGACTTCCAAGCCATATTCGCGCTGTCGCGCTTGGTCGTGTCGCGTTCCTTGCGCGGCTCGATGGCGTGAATCACCGGCACCCATTGCTCAAGCGCGTTGCGATCAAACAAGCCTTGGACGGTGCTGCTGCAATTCTTGTACCCGAATTCGCCGACCATCTGGCCGACCGTCATTTCAAATTCGCGATAAAGCGTATTCACCTTGCCGCGATGATCCGTGGTCATGGCGTACTCGCCGACCGTCAGCGTGTTGTGGTGAATGATGCCATCGAAGTCGGGCACCACGATACTGCTGGCCGTGCCGAAAGCGCCAAGTTCCTCATACATCGTATGAAGCGCGCGATAGGTGTTGGACTTGGCAAAGACCATCTGCATCAAGCGCGTGACATCGGCCAGCCAGGCTTTCACCGCGGCCGACTCGTCAAGCTGCGGGTCTGAAGTCGTCAGGCGAAACCATGGCCGAGCCGGCGAGGTCATGCCCGCCATCATCCCGGCAGCCAGCACCCGCAGTGCCCTGGTTCCGGTCGAGTCATAAATCGCGTTGTGTTTCTTGTCGCCCTTGTTGCGATCCGTGGTCAGGAAGCGACCCGAGCGCGGCAGCAGATGTTCGCTGATCTCGCGCCAGTGGGCATCCCAACTGGTGCGCTCGTTTTTCAGGGCGCCCCAGCGTTGGGTCAGTTTGTCGCGCTTGGTCAGTTCGGCCATCGGTCACATCCCGAGCAAAGTATTTTTGTTCATCTTCTGTTCCTCGTCCTCGGTGCTGGTGATCAACGTCGAGCCACCGGAGAAACCCTGGCGCTTTTGCTTGTTGGCGTTGTACTTCTTGGCCTTGTCCTGCGCCGCAGCATCCTCGGACACGGCCTGTGTGCTGGTGCCGCCCAAGTCCTCGTAACTGTTGGCCGGCTTGATGTCTCCACCGAGTAATGACATCACCTTGGCCTGCGATTTCTGTTCGGTGTATTCCTTCAGCCGGCCGCCAATCGGGTCGACAACCTTCATCACCTTATTGACTGCGTTGTTCAGACTCTTCACGGCACCCATGTCATAGCCCCTTGATCAGCGCCACATCGGCCGGCTCATAGCCGCGACGCAGTAGCGATCCAGCCAGCGGCGTGCCGGCTCGGGTTTGCCAGAGCATGAAATGCGCGCCCCGGTGCTTGGCAATGTGTTCGGTTTGCAGGATCAGCCGCCCGCCGATCGAGGTTTGCCGGTGCGACTGGCGCACGAACAATGCGTCGGACTGGCAGACAATCACGTTCGGGTTGAAGATATGGCAGCCGATCATCGCAGTCGAATAGCCGATCATGTCGTCGCCATCAAAGGCGCCCAGCGCAATCAGTTGATCTGACTCCTGCATTGATGCGTAGGTCGCGACATCAGGATCAATCGCGAAGGCGAAACCAGTCTCTGCCCAATTCTCGCGAATCATCGGCAGGATCTGGCCAATCACATCGGCGACGATAATCGGCTTAATCATCACATGCCCAGCAACGTGCTGCGACCGGTTTTGAGCTTGTCCTTCTCGACACCCTGCGCACCAGTCAGCATCGTGCCGGATACGCCAGCCTTGCCCGACATCATCGCGGCAGACATCATCGCGTTGGTGTCTGGCGACTTCATGCTGGCCGCGTTGGTCGCCTCGTCGGCGGCCTTCTCTTGTGCCGCAGCTTGCTGGCGCGCTTCGTTTTGCGCTGATTCTTGCTGCTTGAGAGACTTCTTCGCGTTCTGGTTGGATGAATATGCGCTGTATGCAGAAACAGCAGCTAAGGCAACATATGCGGTAATTGTTCCACTCACTCGAATAGCTCCTTGAGTTCTGTATTCACGGAAAGCACTTGCCGGTAATTGACGGTGATTTCCTCGCCGCTGAAGATAGGCCGCGTTGATCTGCACCAAATATCCGAACCAATGGCAAACGCCTCGGCATTGGCCGCAACGGAATGGTTTAGGTATCGACCGGCAGGCGTGCGCAGTCCATTAAGACGCATTGGGCAAATCGTTTCTGATTCGCCAATATCCGCAGTGGCAAACATTCCTTGGCCGTGGATAGATGACGGCCTCATGCGCAACAAATTGAACTCGACCGGCATCGGCATAAGGTCTTGCGTGTAATTGACCATCGCCGCCATCATTTCGTCAGTGATGCCCATTGAAGCGGCGAGCGCAGCATGGTCATCCTGATCCGCCTTGATCGACGCGGCGCGACGGCGCGACAGAAGATCCGCGCTTTCGTCCGTGTATTCATCTTCGATGGCTTCCGGGTCGGTTAGATCTGACCTGTGAATGGTTGTCCACCATGTATCCGCATGGCTTACCCCTGCGCGCTTTGCGCCAGCGGTGCCAGGAATGACGTTGTAGCCGGACAGGCGAACCATTCCGTCGTCAGTCGTTACGGTTATGTCACCAATAAAGACGTTGACCGTGTTCGCCTTTCCAAGCGCGCCTGTCATCATCGTGCCGGCTGGGATGAAAATTGTTCGTGCGACCATCCCGTCGTGAACTACGGTTGACGTTGGAATGTCGACTTCAGGCAGACCAAGGCCGCGAATAATATCCTCAAGCGCGCGCACCGTCGCGACATCAGGCATGCCAACTATCAATGCAAGCGCGTCATCTTCGCAAGGGATTAGGGTCTGTTCCATGCCGGCAATTTAGGCCGACGCTAGGTAGATACGCGCACCCTATTGGTACGGGTCATACTCGCGCTGCTTGCCCCGGCCACCCATTGCGGCAATGTCGCCGCGCTTCGGCGTTTCAATCAGCGCAAGGATATACGCGCTGCCAAAGTCGGGCGACCGGCCGATCTTGGCCAGGATCTGCTCTCGGCTTGCGACATAGATCGTCGAGCCAGTCAGTTCCCAGGTCGGTGCGCACAAGTCGGCCAGCAGTCGCGGGTCAGGCGGCAGGCATATCCCGGTATTGTTTGCCGGGTCGAGCGCTTCGCGAAACTTCCACCACAACTGAGAGCGCAGATTCTTGAAGCGTAGCCGGCCGGACTGGTCGGTCGCGGTTGCTGCCTCCGACACATTGACCCCGACAACCTGCTGGCGCGCGTCCTTCAGAAAATCATAAGGTGATGACCCGACGCCGATAACGTCGATATGAATCACCGCATCGTTGCGCATTGCTGCGATGCACAAACTGGCAACTGTCGGCCCGTCCGGAGTTGCCGTGCCAGGATAAACCTGCGGCACATCGAACCACATGCCGTGCCGCCTGGCGATGATCGTCGAGTCGCGGCCACCGCGGGCAACGTCGCATCCAACCGTATCCATCGGCGCCAGCTTGTCGGGCTTCTTCCACCGGGCCTGTGCCGCTTCCACCCAGGCCGTCGGGATAACCTGCCAGGGGTCATCTTCGATGCCGGCATTGAAGTCACCGTGCAGCATTTGACTTCGCAGCGGCTCGGGCAACGCTTGAAGTGTGGACATATAGCCAGTTCCCATCAGGTAAGGATTGTCTGAAATTCGCGACGGGATGAACGTGCGCGACATTGGGGTGATGCGGTCGGTGCCGTGATCGAACGGTGTCGCATCCGGCACCTCGATTTCCTTGCCGTCAATCATCGCGTAATAACGGATCTCGCCAGGCGCCGCGGGGTTCGGATGCTTTGAGTCAAGCCATGGCGCAAAGAATGCCGTGATCCATCGGCCTTCTGCACTGGTCGGCGGGTTGAATGTCAGCAGAGCCTGGCAGCGCTGCTTTGGATCAACCGAGCGCAACCAGCCCAACAACGCGCGCACCTGGCTTTCGAGGAAGTTCGCCGCCTCGTCAAAGATCACCAGATCATGCGGCCGGCCCTGGTACTTGTTCCAGTCATCGACATTCGGTGTCGATCCAAACTCGATCTGCTTTCCAGACAGGCGCCAGATGCGATCAGCCCCGTTATACCCGTCGCGACTGCCGATCAGCTCCTGGAAGCGGTCGATGATGCCGGTAAGCTGGGTCGCCTCCCTGCGCAACACAAGCACCTTCTGATGCTGGGTGAGTGCTTTGCCACAGGCTAAATCAGTTTTGCCGCCACCGGCAGCCCCGCCGTATCCAATGATGTCGGCCGTTGATTCGTAGGCCATCCGTTGCGGTCCGGCGAGTGGCGACCAAGGATTTCTGCGCTTCCACTCCCTGGCCAGCAGCAGTTTCCTTTCAAGCTCACGCCGAGACACGAATCGACTCAAGCTCGGCGATGATCTCTGCATCCGACATGCTGCTCAATTCAGAATCTCCGTTCATGCTATCGACGAAATCCTTGTTTGCTCGTAGAAGATTCAGCGGTATTTCACTGGCCATGTTTGCCATCTTTGTCAGGCCAGAAACCATTTTCAACGCATCTTCAGACTCTTCAGGATTTGCTTCGTTTATCTCGTCGGTTTTTCCGTGCGCTATTCCAGACAACCGATGCGCTGTCATCGCGCTGAATTTTGCCGCTCCTGCAATGTGCAACGATATGGCCCGAAGCTCGTCGATAAGCGAAACAGCGGAAACTCTAGCGGAAATCGGCAACGAATATAAACGCTCCTCAGCTTTAATTACTTGATTCGCAACTTCTTTAATTTCCGTTGATCTAGCGGAAACTCGATCTCTGATCGTTGAGTCTGCGACTTTGTACTCTTTTGCCAATGAGCGAACAGAAGCGCCTTCAAGATGCCTCTTTTCAATATCAGCCCATTGCTTATCAGTGAGTTTTGACGGGCGCCCCATTTCAAACCTCTTCCAATTCTTGAACCTCAACCACACTCACAACCTTCTTCCAGTTATCAACCGTCTGAGCCCGCCTGGTATAACGGCAAATGTCCCGCACGGTATGCCGCGACAGACCCAGCCGCTTGGCAATGGTCCGGTACCCAATCCCCTCGTCCTCGTGCATGTCGGGATCTGATCGACAACGCAATCCTTGATCTTGCAGTTGTGGTGACTTTCCCCGATGCGCATACCGCGGTCGTTGGTTGCGACGTACTTGATGATTTTCTGCTGGGTCATTTGCTAAACGCTCTCCGCTTTGCGATGTATTCGGCCTTGATTGCTTTGGCTTGTTCGATGGTCCATTTGGTTTCTGGCAGCGGCCCCTCAAGGCGATCCACTGCGGCCTGTCCAATCCGCTTAATCAGCCCTATCCGGTACTCCAACACGTTGCCGCTCTTGTGCTGATTGCACGGCACGCACTGGCGATGAACGTTTTGTTCATCAAAGCGCAGCGGTCCAGCAGCACCCACGCTGCGGTAATGCCCGGCGTCGTGCGCTCCCTGGTGGAATCGACCGCAACTAATGCACGGCTGATCCTTGTCGCGCTCCCGGATGAATCCATTGAATGCGGACTGAGCCTCACGCAACCATTTCGATAGAGTCTTGAGCTTGTCCAGCTTGATCCGGATCGTCTTGCGGTCCTCGATGCCGGCGATTCTCTCCGCCTTCGCTCTTGCCGCATGCGCCTGTTCAATCGCACATGCTGGCGAGCAAACAGTTTGAAGTGGGCGCGCTGGCTGGTACGCCTCTTTGCACACGCGGCACTTCCTTGGCTTTGACGGTATCGCCATCACGCCTCACCCACAAACGACTCTGCCATTTCCGCAATAGCATCCTCATCAAGATCTGGCCAATATCTCTCGGCAATCGTCCGACAGATACCGCGCGCGGCTTGGTGATACTCGCCCTCGTCCATCGACTCGTTTGACAGACTCATTGGAATGATCTGGATCACCATCCCGTAATTCGGCACGTTGATACCTATCTCGTCGCATGCCACCTTCCCCTCGATCTGGAGTCGCTTGATTGCTTTGTGAGCATCCAGCCCGGCGAATGCGTCGATGTTGGCCACAACGAGCTGCCCGATGCGATGCACAAGTCGATTGAATTTCGGATTGCGCGGCTTGGTGAGTTCGGCAGCCAGTAAGTCGCCGATGTTGTAGCCGCGCTGGCGAAGGACTGATGCTGCGTAATTGTCGGCTGGCTTCAGGCACCCTTTGTCGACGCGGAAATAAACTCGCTCGCGCTTACTCATGGCTAACCCCTTTGACCCACAGCCCAGCGCCTTCCAAATACGCCCGATCAGTCACCCGGTTGCAGCCATCGCACTTGCGGCTGACGGCCCGGCGATCAAACCGGCACAGCCTTGTTGCGTCGTATGCCTGGCACCCGTATGGAGCATCAGGCGCTGGCGCCGGCTTGGTTGCATCGATCAGCGTATTCAAAAACCGGATGCGCTCCTGCATGCTGGCCAGTTCGGCAATTGCTTGGGTGCGGGTCATTTCTTCGCCGCCTTCCCAGCCGCAATAACCTTGGCCTTGACCTGCTGCGCAAAGGCATCGCCCTGGGTTTCGCGCATGTAGCGCAGCTGGGCTACTTGGCTTGACTTAAGGATCTGCTGCGACACGATGTCGACGGCTTGATCGAATGTTGGGTAGTGGGTTGGTTTAGTCAAAATTGCCCCTCGAATTCCATTAGGTCGATTAGTCGCCCTTGGTCGTTGTCGATGAATTGCCAACTTTCACGATCTAGCCAAAGCGGTATCTTTCCTTCCCATTCGCCGTTACGCTGCTTGACGATTGAAAGTACGGCGTCGCCCTGCATTCCAAGCGCCGCTTTCTCTTCGCTAGTAACGCTTCGACCACCGCCAGTTGATCCATTTGGATCGAATGCGCGTTCCTTTTTCACGTTGCGCCAAACCGAAATAACGTTGTCCGCTTGGTCAGTGATGGCCGACGAACCGCGCACGCTGAATTTGCCCGGCGCTTTCATTTCGTCGTCGTCGGTCTGACCTTTTTTGGCATGCGCAACGAGATGAATATGAACGCCGGTATCTCGTGCGATGCTGCACAACGAGCTGATAAATTGCTTCTGAACAGTCATTGCGCCGTTTCCATCCTCCGGCAATCCGCAGGTTAAAAATGAGTCAATGACGAAATGCTGAATTCCTTTTTTGTCGTGGCAGTAGCGAATTACCGCCAGCAATTTCTCAGGCGTCGTCTGTCCTAGATGGTCGTAAAGCCACAAATGCTCTTTCGCAATGGCGAGATAGCCGCGTGCAAATTCAGAGGTGAGAATGTCGCGGCCTGAAACTTGGCGAATCATGCGGAACAATGTTCGGCGCGCCGGCATTTCAAACGAAGCGATGCACACTTTCGCCTTTTGACTGACCAGTGAAGCGCAGACCATGCCTAGCGCGTAGCTCTTGCCGTGGCCGTTGAATCCAGTCCAGACCGTAACCTCTGCCTCACGGAAGCGGAACTTGGCAAAGGTCGTTGGCCAAGGCATGCACAGCCCTGAAATACGGTCAGGCCGATCAATCAGGTTTGCCACATCGTCAGCAAACGCGGCCCCTGAAACGACCTTGTGGCCGGCGTCTGTCTGGTTCATGTACGCCGCAAAGTCGATGTCGTCAGGCATCAAAATGTTGCTGCTCATGGACATGCCTCCGTTAGCAGCTTGTCACCGCTTGCTGCCGTCCAGTGCCATCCAAAATCATCGACTTCGCTCTTGGCGAAGCTGCGGATGTTCAGCGCGGCATAGCCCGGCAACGCTTCCTTGATCTTGCCCCACAGCGCCCACACCCAAGGCGAATAAGCGTCAGCAATGATCGAAACGTTCAGGCCAACCAAGCAGCGCAGGTCAAGCCGCTCAACCGGGAAAGTAGAGGAAAGTGACAGCACCGGGATAGACCAAGTTTCTTTCCAAGCGAACCAATCAGACGGTTGTTCGCGATCGATTTCAATGAACACCATCGGCGGCTTTTTGCCGTTCAAGCGCATGCGAACCAGCCATTCGGAAGTTTTCAGCATGGCAACCTCGGCTTGCTTGGCGACAGAACCCAACCAATGCCCGGCATGTAGCGCGTTTCGCCAGTTGGCGGCAAAGTCCAGCCATCCGGAAGCGGGTCTCCGTTGGCAACGTCAAAGCCGAATATCATCGGGTCTCGTATTGGCTTTCCTTCAGCAGTAGCCGGCGTTGATGCTTTTGCCCCACTGCCGAACTGAACCGCGTTATTCAGCCAAGTCCTGAACCCGGCCTGCCAGTCCTTGCCAAGCGTGCCTTTCATCAGGTGGTGATCGCGGAACTTCGGAACTTCAGCGCCTGGGTCAACGCCAAGGCTTTCAGCCAACTTCAGGCAAGTCTCGTTCGGCGCGAAGTCAGCAGGGAACGAAGTCGCTTTTTTTGCTTTCGGTGTTGCCGACGATTCATCGGCGACACAATCTTTTGACTTTCTTTCTTTTGGAGACGGAGACGGAGACGGAGACGGAGACGGAGACGGAGACGGAGACGGAGACGGGGCACTGCTAGATTCTGCTAACAGAGTGCCACTAGCACTTTCTAGCACTTCTGGTTGAGTGCTAATAGCAGTCTTTAGCAATCTAGCCGCATACTCTGGCATCAGTTCAGCAGCCTTCGAGCGTCCGTGTTGCTTGCATATAGCAGCCCATCTAGCCTTCTCGCTACGTGCTTCTGAGCCAGCAGCCCAAGGGTTATGCTCTTCCCAATCGTGGATGCAGTATCCAATTTCTTCGTCGCCATCAACAAAAGCAAAATCGACAAGTGCTTTCGTGAAAGCGCCATCTTCGCCATCCCAATCGACAGCCAATTCAATATCCTCAGATAGCATTCCGGTTAGGTCGCCATCTGGTTTGTTTTGGGATACCCAAAGAAAAAGGCAAACCAAGCGCCAGGCTGCATTGGTGCCAAGCCGCTTAATGAGCTTCTTTGTTTTCGGGTGCGACGGCAAAGCCACGTTGATTCGCGCATCAATCATTTACTTGCCGCCCTTCAGCGCAGCTTTAAGCGTCTTGCACAGCAAAACGATTTGGCTATCTTTGGTTGCTGCTGTTTTAAGTTTCGGCACTTGCGCTGCTTGTTTTTGCGCTTGTACCCAAAGATTGTTTTGCATTAAAATTGCTCCTGTTGATTTGAAGCCGGCTGAGGGTTACCGCCCTGTGAAGCCGGCTTTGTTTTGTCTGCAATCCGCGCAAACACCGGGCGGCACTGGCCGCAAATGAATTTCCCATTCTTGTAGCTGCCGGTAACTACTGTTCTGCGCTTACCGCAGCAAGTGCATTTGTCCAGCGCTGGCGTAAAAGCCACGGCTAGCATCGATGCGTTATTGCTGCGCTCGCGGTAATTGGCTTCACGCTGGCCGTCGAATATGCCGCTCATTCTTCGCCCCGATCCGTACAACGAAAAAGTTTGAGAATCGCCACGACGAACGCGGCATAGACAAAGGCAGCCAGGCCGATATAAACGGTGGTCATTCCCTGCCCTTCCCGCCTAATCCCAAGCGCGTCATGCGCTCGTGGCTTATCTTGAAATCGTAGAAGGCGGCAACAATCCCACGAGCAAGAATCCTTGCTCCTTCTTCTGCAATGTCTTTGTCGAGAAATTCAGCCATCACGGAAAGCTGCTCGTGCAGTTCAGGAGGTATGCGGATATGAATCGATTTCTTCTCAAGGCTCACGAAGTCAGCCCACCCAAAAAAACGCCCAGCCAGTGCGAACACCAGCCGGGCGAAGCGCGGGTGTCACACCGCAGGAGGGAGACGACTTCGGTAGCATTAGGCGGCTTCCTTGCTTGTGTTGCGCTCGTAACCGGCCTCATAAATCTTGGCAGCGAACTCCGGGCTATCAAGAATCACATCGGCAGGAATGCCACGGACGCCCCAATTGCAGACTCGCTGCACGGAGAACCCAAAGTCTTTTGCGACCTTTGAAGGGCCACCAAGGAGATTGATGATGTCTTTGTCTTTACACATGCCGTGTAGTCTAGATCAAATCAATCCGTGTAGCAACAATATGTGTAAAAGATTTATTGTTTGGGGTATGCAATGAGTAAATTGAACCACTCCCCGGAGTGGTTTTTTTTCGCCCTCGTTTTGGCGCTGAAATTATTTTTCGCAAAAAACTACACAAACTGTTTGACTTCTAATTACACGTGTTGTGTAATGTCTCTAACGCAACAAAACAACGAGGAGCCAAGATGGCAACCAAATTCGCATACCCAATCGAACGCGACCTGCGCTTTGAGCGCACGCAGCCGCAGATTCTCAAAGACGTTCAATTCGTCCTTGACGACGCAACCTTTAGCGCCAGCGTAACGGATGGCGCGGCCATCATCGCTTGCTTGATCGCCCTGGTTGCTTTCTTGGGTTTGATGTCATGAGCTTCGACACCATCCTTGACCTTGGCGAAATCGGTGAACAAACCGTGACCGTCGAATTCGACTATCAGCCAGCCGAGCGCCAAACCCGCGACGATCCGGGCTGTTCCGAAGAGGTCGAGATTACCGAGGTGCTGTTTCGCGGCATCAGCATTCACTCAGATTGCAGCGCCGACACGATCAGCCAGCTTGAGCAAGAAGCGTTCGAGTGGATGGACGGTGAGCGTGATAGCGCAATGGCTGACCGCGCCGAATATCTGCACGACTTAAGGGAGGCAGCATGAAATTCGAAATTTTGATGAAGCCAACCAACTTGGCCAAGAAAGCGCACCGCATCTGCCCGGAATATCTGGTCGAAGTGGAAGCGACCGACAAGGCCCAGGCGCTAACCGAAGCCCGCAAATGCGCAGAGCGCGACTGTATGCGCGGCTATGCAATTACCAAAGTGAAGGAAATGAGAGCATGAGCAACGCACTAACCACACTGACCAGCACCCTTGCCAAGCGTTTTGAACTTGGTGATGGATCTGGCTTGATGGATACCCTCAAGGCAACCGCATTCAAGGGCCAGGTATCTGACGCGCAAATGACCGCGCTGCTGATCGTCGCCAACCAATACGGCCTGAATCCTTGGACTAAGGAAATCTACGCCTTCCCCGACAAAAACAACGGCATTGTTCCTGTTGTTGGTGTCGATGGTTGGGCGCGCATCCTGAACGGCAATGCCCAATTTGACGGCATGGAATTCGAGCAGGACGACGAGAAATGCACCTGCAAGATTTACCGCAAAGACCGCAGCCGTCCGATTGCCGTTACCGAGTACATGAAAGAGTGTAAGCGCAATGGCGTCGGCCCTTGGACAAGCCACCCTATGCGTATGCTCCGGCACAAAGCCATGATCCAGTGTGCGCGTCTTGCCTTTGGTTTTGGCGGCATCTACGACCAAGACGAAGCCGAGCGTATTGCAGAGATTGAAATCAATCCGCGCCAAGCAGCACCGGAACACAAAAAGATTGAAGCACTGCCGGCCTACCCAGCCGAAGACTTCGCCAAAAATCTTGACCTTTGGAAGATGGCAGTCGAAACCGGCAAGGCATCACCGGAACAGCTAATCGCTCGTTCGTCCTCGAAATACACGCTGTCACCGGCACAGGTATCAGCAATTCACCGCCTGGCCGACAAGCCGGCACACATCGACCAAGACGGCGTTATTGATGCCGAGTTTGTAACCGCAATGGAAGGGGCTGAATAATGAACCGCATCACTCACGAATGCCTGCAAGGAAGCGCCGAATGGTTGTCACTGCGCAGCCAGTATCTAACCGCATCCGAAGCAAGCGCCGCCCTTGGTGCCAGCAAATACCAGAAGCGCGCTGACCTTATCAAACAGAAGGCAACCGGCATTGTTCCCGATGTCGATTCAGCCAAGCAACGCCTATTCGATGCCGGCCACGCTGCTGAAGCTGCTGCACGCCCGATTGTCGAAGTGCAATTAGGCACTGAGCTTTTCCCTGTGACCATGAGCGCCGAAGTCGACGGCCTGCCGCTACTCGCCAGCTTGGACGGTATCAGCATGTTCGGTGACATCATTTGGGAAAACAAGCTACTGAACGAGTCATTGAAAGATGACGTTCAGCAAGGCCAGTTGCACAACCACTACGCTTACCAGGTCGAGCAGCAGTTACTCGTTTCAGGTGCTGAGAAGTGTTATTTCACGACATCTGACGGCACACCAGAAGGCACGTTCGGCATGTGGTACGAATCATGTCCTAAACTGCGCGCCGCGCTGATTGCTGGCTGGAAGCAGTTTGAATCCGATGTTGCTGCATATCAGCACGTTGAAACAGTCGCCGCCCCGGTAGCAGACTCAATCGAAGAACTGCCGGCCTTGAGCGTTTCGCTTGTCGGCCAGGTCACAAGCTCTAACCTCGCAACATTCAAAGATACCGTGCTGGCACGCATCCAGGCTATCAATACCACGCTGGTTACTGATGCTGATTTTGTCAATGCCGACAAGATGGTGAAGTTTCTTGACGATGGCGAGAAGCGCCTTGAACTGGTTAAGTCGCAAGCGCTTTCACAGACTGCAACGATTGATGAACTGTTCCGCACGATTGACGGCCTGAAAGCCGAGATGCGCAGCAAGCGCCTGACGCTGGATAAGTTGGTCAAGAGCGAGAAGGAAAACCGGAAGTCCGAGATTGTCACCAAGGCAAACGCCGAGTTTGCTGCACACATTCAAGCGCTTGATGCTCGTATCGGAATGCGCCTACCAATGGCATCGCCGCAACTGGCTGAATCAATCAAAGGCTTGAAGTCTCTGGACAGCATGCGCGACAAGGTATCAGTCGCCCTGGCCAATGCCAAGATTGAAGCAAACGCGATTGCTGACCGTATCGAAGCAAACCGCAAGACGGTAGAGGACATGAGCCTGTTCCCTGACTTCGCCCAAGTTTGCGCCAAAGCACCGGAAGATTTCGCCGCGCTTGTTGCCATGCGTATCAGCCAGCGCCAAGCCCGCCTTGATGCAGAGCGCGAGAAGATCAGAGCCGAGGAGCAAGCCAAGGCGCAGAGAGAGGCAGCCGCAGAAGCAAAGCGCATCGCTGACGCCAAGTTGGCCGAAGAACATGCGGCGGCTGTTGCAGAAATCAGAAAGATTGATGCCGAGCGCAAGGAAGCCCAGGAAGCTGCCGCCAAGTCTGAAGCCGAGCGCATTGCAGCGCTGCCGACAGTGGTCGAAGTCGAGCCGCACCATATCGAGCAACCGCGCGCAATGGTCGAACCGATCGCAACCGGCAAGACCATCAAACTCGGCGAAATCTGCCTGCGATTGGGCTTCACGATCACGGCTGATTTCCTCGCATCGCTTGGCTTTGATCCGGTCGCCACCGAGAAGAACGCAAAGCTGTACCAAGAGGCGAGCTTCCCGGTAATTTGCCGCGCACTCCAGCGCCATATCAACGATGTCGCTACCGGCACTGTCCGGCTGGCTGCTTAACGATCAATTGCACGACACCCGCGCTAATCGGGAGTTTCCTCCTCCGCTTGCTTGCGTAAGCGTCATAACCCCGATGGAAAAGGGAATTAGCAAGTCCCGACTGGCTCACGTTACGAGCCACAACATTGAAGGCGGTTAGCTCCTCTAGTAGCCACTGGGGGTAATCGACTTGCAAGTAGTTAGCCGCCTTCAATGTTGTAAGACAAACAAAGGAATAGATATGAACCAACAAAAAACAACCTGCGCCGGCAACAACTGCCCGAGCAAATCAAACTGCCACCGATTCACCATGCCGCGCAATGAAGAGTCTGTCGCCGCTGCGCTGTACGTTCGCCGGGAAGCTGGCGATAGCGCGTGCGATATGTTCGCGCCTGTTAATGCTGTGTCCACGTTGAAGGATCAATCGTGAGCCTCCAAGTAATGATCCAGCAGGTAACGATTCCTAGCTTTTGGGGATCACTCCCCGCCTGCGAGAAGCGCCACAAGCCGAAGCCGAAAAAGTCAGCCGTTGAAATCCGCACCGATGTCGTGTTCGCCGCAATCAAGAAGGTCCGCGAGATTTCCACCGATGACGTTATCGCAATCGTCCAGAAAACCGAACCGGATGCTACGCGCAACATGGTAGCGCACACGCTGCGCGGTTTGCATGAGGCGAAGAAGATCGTCAAGAAGGTGCGGCGTGCAACACCAACTACTCGGCTTTCTTATTGGAGCGCAGCATAATGGCCCTTAATCGCCAACAGCTTCGGCTATTGACTGCCAAGGCGCGTTACTTGGCCAACAAAGCCAAGCCGCCAACACGCAAACAAGCAAATACATGGCTATCTCCAATCCGCGACGCAATCGCCGAAATGCGGACTGGCGAAGTGGATGCAATCCGTGGCTATGCAGTCACCCGCTTGCACACCGGCGATGATTGGGCGCGCATCGATCACTGCATCAATGGCTTTTTGTGTCTGATCGAGCGCTTGATGCCCGACGTTGATCTTGACCCGCTGCGCATAGTCAGCAAGCGACTGGCTAACGGCGTGCCGCTGTCGATTGATCTGCTCGATAGCTGCGCTGTGATTTTGAATGTGGTCGAGGACCGTCTGATTACGATTGCACGGCGCGATCTGATTGACGCAGCGAACCTTGAGCAGACGATTTGTGAGGTTGAGCGGCTGGGTCTGGATCGGGATGCAGCATGATTGATCTAGTAAAACTAAAGCAGGCTACGCCTGATTGGTATATGTACGCAGATTATCGGGGGAAGACATGACAATCAGCAAACTAGAGCAGTGGCTTAAATCAGGTGAACGCTTAGGTGATGGGCCGAGGCAACGCCAGTTGCCGAAGGTCCAGCGCGAAGCGCGACATCGACCGGAGTGTTAGACGGCTGCGGTCGACAACTGAAAGGAATGAAAAATGGCGAAGCCACTGGCAGGAAAGAAATGGTTTGAGGCGCTCGGACGGAGCGAAAAAAGCAGGGGCGTGCCGCGTAGCTCGAAGCACTACGCATGGCCGGATTGGGCGCAACAAGCCTACATGCGCGGAAGGATGCTGCAAGGCGTGAATCTGGCAAAGGTCAAGCCTTCTAACGCCTGAGATAACCGGAAGCCCGTCAGGGCTTTCCGGTTGATTGAAAAGTTAGAAGGCTACGGTCAACACGAAAAAGAGGCGAAAAATGACATGTATTCGATTTAACGGCGGCGTGTTGTGTGTGCCAAATGCGGTTTTTTCGCTGGAGCCTTTTGGCGCAAAAGTCTGGTGTGAAATGCATAGTTATTTTGGACCTACGTTTTTCAGAAGCGAGAATGCAATCAAGCCGATTGAAACGCCGTCACGAAAAACGTGGAAGGCTTTTGAGGCATGGCAGGAAAGCTGCAAGGAGACTTCTAACGCCGCCGTAACGGGCGGCGAAAGCGCAGCTTGAAGCCGTCCGGGTTGACGGCACAGTTATACGAAAGGACTGGACATGCGAGGCAGCAGGGTTGGTTTGTTGATGGCGGCATTAGCAATGAGTAGCGCGATGGCGCCAGCGATCCCGGCGTTTGAGATTCGCAAGCGCGACGACATGGAACCGTGGGAGAGAAACGGAAAGCCTGACACGGTGAACACCGGACGGCGGGCAGAAAAGGATGCTGCGGCGCTGGCAAAGGCCGAAGCAAAGCGGGCGCGTAATGGCGCGTTGAGGGCGGCTGAGGCAGCGTATAACGCCTGCTTCTGCGGTGGCCCGGCTGGGCCGTCGGCTGGAAGCGATAGTTAGAACGGCTGCTACGGTCAACGACAAAAAGGAGCGAGAAATGCCAAATATTGAATGGATTTCGGTCGAGTGGAACACGCCGGATACGCACATTGAATGCACGACTTCCGGGACTTATGTTTCGGAAACCGTGATGGTTTGCGGGGTTGATGTGAGCGGGCTTAGTAGCGGAATCGGGTTCGGGCATTACCAGGACGATGGAAAGTGGGTTTGCTACGAAGGCGAATACGACTTCATGATGGTGCAGAAAGTGAAGCACTGGGCGCGCATGCCGGCCTTGCCTTCTAACGCTTAGGTAACAAGCCGCCGCGACCGGTGGCTATTTGACGAACGACACTCATTTCGGCGGTCTTGTTGACCGTTGAGTTGGGCTGGTTTTTGGAGAAACACAATGAGCAATATGGATGGACACGACGCTCCTTACCCAGGAATGGCGGCGGCATTTGAAGCACACACCGGACAAAGCTGGACAGACCCTGACTGGCGCAATGAAACCGCTACATGGGCCGCAGCATGGAAAGCCGCGAAAGCAACTACACCAACGGCCTATTTCGCCACGCACCCGAACGTAACGGATCAATGCGACGACGGAAATCCACGTTAGGCATGAACTAGGAGAAAGCCATGGATTGGGACAAAGACATAAGCAACAGCGCAAAGGGAACGATGAAGTTTCTCGGAGATTTTGGCCCTACGGTGCACGCGCAAAGCCGAGAAGTAAAAGGCTACATGCACGACGATGAAGGCGGCGGCAAGGTGTATTTGGATGCTGGCGAATTGCGCGAGATTGCGGCATCTTGCAACGAGGTGGCTGACTGGCTCGACAAGCGCGCCGACGCAGTACCTAACGCCTGAGATAACCCGACGGCCGTCAGGCCGGTCGGGTTGATTGAATAGTTAGAAGTGCTGCGGTCAACAATGAAAAGGAGCGAAAAATGAATAAACCGAAATGCGCAGTAAAAGGAATGGTACGACCCGGGGCGATGTGCGTGGCCGTTATCGTTGGCGGAGAGTATTGCGGACACGAAGGTGAATGCAGCCACAAGGTTGCCCCGGACGACCCCACAGAAATGCCGGGAGACAAAGCGCGATGGGAAGCAACCTGCAAAATGATGCTGGCGCCTTCTAACGCCTGAGATAACCGGAAGCCCGTCAGGGCTTTCCGGTTGATTGACGGGTTAGCCGGCACCCTTGGAAGAGCGGCACAACTGAAAGGAAACACCGATGCGCGAACTGAACGAACACAAGATCAACCCCGGCAACGACACGCTGAAAATTACCGTGCTGGATGAACCTGGTCACGGCGGAGCAAACCACGCCTACGACATTGAAGGCGGCGAGGCAGTGCCGACGCACCTGCGCTTTCAGAACGGCCCGATCAACGCGGACGGCAACGGCGTGAACGGCATTACCCACGAGGCGCTGCTTGCAGTGCTGTGCGACCGCCTTCGCGGGTTTCAGGCCGGTCCGTATGCCTGCAAGGCGAACGCCTGCGCTCTGACGCACTTGGAAGAGGCGCAACACTGGCTGCAACAGCGCACCATAGAGCGCATGCGGCGCGGCGTTGAAGGCACGCACACGGTTTAACTCGATGAGCCGCCACTGGCCGGCTTTATGGCCGGCGTCCAGCGAAGCGGCATCGACCGCTGTGTTATGCAGGTTTTTAGGAGACGGAAAGATGCAACTTAGAGGCTTTGGAATGACGATGGACATGGAGCTCGGAACGATGCGCTCATGGGTTGTTGGCGGAGATGGCGTGAAACGATGGGCCGATACGAACCAGCCTGTTGAGTCAATAGTGAAGACGTGCATGAACTGCGGTACTAGCGGATGCGACCACAAAGACGCTCGGCGCTGCGCGTCTTCTGGTAGCCACTCGCTTTGGACGCCTAACGCACTAGGTCAGGAGCCTTGCGCGGCTGTTTGCGCAAGGTCGCCTGCACCGCAGAGTTAGAAGTCACCGCTACGGTCAACAACAAAAAAGGACGAAAAATGAAAGTTTTAATTGCCTGCGAGTATTCAGGGAGAACCCGCCAAGCGTTTGCTGCACTTGGTCACGATGTCATTTCGGCAGACTTCGAGCCAGCCGAAGACGGAAGCCCGTACCACTACCAGGGTGACTGCTTCGACCTGATACGGGACCAAGAGTTTGACCTGATGATTGCGCACCCGCCATGCACTTACCTTGCTGTCTCTGGGCTGCACTGGAACACACGCGGCGTGATGGTTGATGGACGGCCACGCGCCGAACTGACTGAGGATGCACTTGATTTTGTGCGCCGGTTGATGAACGCGCCAATTCCACGGATTGCGCTTGAAAACCCGGTGTCGTGCATTAGCTCGCGCATTCGCAAGCCGAACCAGATCATTCAGCCGTGGATGTTCGGCGAGGACGCCAGCAAGGCGACTTGCCTTTGGCTCAAGGGGTTGCCGCTCATGAAGCCGACCAACATCATTGAAGGAAAACTGTACTGCTGCGGCCTTGAACTGACCGCTGATGTCAGTTTCTCCTGCCCGATCTGCCACGGAACCAAGAAAGCGAAGCGCATTTATGGAAACCAGACACCGAGCGGCCAGAACAAACTCGGACCAAGCGACGACCGATGGAAAGAGCGCAGCCGCACATATGCCGGCGTTGCCGCCGCATGGGCTGACCAGTGGGGAGGAGAAAGCGTATCGGATGGGAGTGGATGCAGCACTGGCGAAAAGCTACGCGAACCCGCAATTCGTGACCTATTCGGAACGGATTTGGTTCCGGGCGGGATGGCTGGCCCAGATGAAGCTCGGGTGACTTCTAACGCACTAGGTCAGGAGCCTTGCGCGGCTGTTTGCGCAAGGTCGCCTGCACCGTTGGGTTAGGCCGCGATTGCAAGGGACAAGAAGATGAAAAAACCGAGACTGCTGGATTTGTTTTGCTGCGCTGGTGGCGCTGGAATGGGTTACGCCCGCGCCGGGTTTGAGATCACCGGCGTTGATGTAGTGCGCCACCAGAACAACCCGCACGCGGTGATTGTGGCTGATGCGCTGACGCTTGACCCGGAATGGATAGCGGGGAACTTTGACGCAGTGCATGCCTCGCCGCCGTGCCAGGGGTACACCACCATGCGGCACGCACCGGGCGCGAAAGGTGCGCCGCGCTTGATTAGACAAACGCGGGAACTGCTGCAAGCGGCTGGCCTGCCGTGGGTGATTGAGAACGTGGAAGCGGCAGCGGGCGAGATGCGAAGCCCTGTGCTGTTGTGCGGCACGATGTTTGACCTTGGCGCGCAAGGCCACGACCTGCAAAGGCACAGGCTTTTTGAAACGAGTTTCCCGGTTGCGCCGCCGCAATGTAGGCACACGGAACGCCCGGTAATTGGGGTGTATGGCGGGCACGCAAGAAACCGAAGCTCAAAGCACGGCGGGCGCGGGACAAAGGATGTATGGGACGGCGGGCACAAAGCCGCTGCTTCAAAGGCGCTCGGGATTGACTGGATGACGCTCGGCGAACTGAGCGAGGCAATACCTCCGGCCTACACCGAGTTTTTAGGATGGCAACTACGGGCGGCAATGATGCTGCACCTAGCGGCCTAACTGCCTGATGTAATGCGCGACTTCCACGACCAGAAAGACCTATTCAAACTGATCCATGAAAAGATCAATGTTGAAGGTCACGATTACTGTAAACAAGTTAATTGGATAGCAGGGCAGTGTTACGTGATTGATATTTTCCTTTGGTTTATGGCTCGTCGTGGCTACACACTGCAACGTACTCGCAAACATGGAATTGAATTTAATTCTCTGATCGAATATGTTGGTAAGGCCAACAAAGCCAGATTACTTTCATTCGCCAATATGATTAGTGGAGCGTCTAAATGAAACAACTAATCGAACAACTCGCGTGCTGGAAATCGACCACGAACCTGAAGGATGGCCGGCTATCAAAATGAAAGATGTGTCGGCCTGTCTTGACCTGATCGAATCTCAGGCAGCGGAGATTGAGCGTCTATCAGCCCTGTGCGACAAGTGGAACTTTGAGTGCGATGACATGCGCGAGCAAAATATCAACTGTCATAATCATTTAATCCATTGTGACACAAGGATTTCGGCGGTTTTGTACAGTGATTCTTACAGTATCGAAAAGTCACAAAAAAGCACAAATACGGCCTTTAATAATCAATAGCTTACAGGATAGTTGTTGAACCAGCTAACGGCGATCAAAAAGGATTTTGATCCAAAGTTTTTGCCAAGCCAGCGCCATCTCAAGCCCCGCATTCAGGCAGACAATTATCGGCGGGTGCGCCCGTTTCCATGCTGCAAAATCAATTACCGGCGCTTTCATTTTGATGTTCCTGCTTTCTTGTCAAATGACCGCATCACGCCCAGTCCAAGGATGCCAAACAGAACCTGCATGGTGAGGTTGGTATCGATCACCGGGAACTCGCCGGCATAGCCGAACAAGACTTTAGCGGAGAACCTCAACACCGGCTCGAACACGGAAGCGTAAGCAAACGCGATGCCGCACACCCACATGATGAACGGCCGGGCGCCGGATACCCACAAGGACGAAGATCCGGCCTCGATCTTGTTGATCTCGGTCTGAGATTCGAGTCGCTTGGTTTCCGCGTTGTACTCGTCAATATCTAGCTGACGGGTTTCTTTTTCCGTGGTGATCAGATCGCCAGCCAGGTTGCCGACCGTCTGGATTATGTCACCGATGATAGGTGTGCTCATGCTAAAATCCTTCCTGCTTGGCTAGGGTAGCTCCCGAAAATCTGTCTCACCGCAGACTGCCAAGCCCCATTAACGGTGAGCAATTTCGAGGTGACGAAATGGGCAAACGCCAAGACCTTACTGGTCAAAAATTCCATCGGCTTCTTGTTGAATCCTGCGCCGGAAAAGACATTCACGGTCAAATACTCTGGAACTGCATTTGCGACTGCGGGAACAGAAAGGTCGTAACCGGAAGTAACCTTCGGGGGAAAACACATTCCTGCGGGTGCGTCCATCGAGAGAACATCAAAACGGTATGTGTTACGCATGGGCAGTCCAGAACAAAGACACACAAGATATGGAAGGGCGTTATATCTAGGTGCTATGCCACAGGCGCGACTGGCTATGCCAACTACGGAGGTCGAGGGATAGGCGTTTGCGAAAGATGGCGCACCAGTTTTTCTAATTTCATTGCTGACATGGGCGAATGCCCAAGCGGATTTTCTATTGAGCGAATAGACGGAAGTCTCGGATATGAACCGAGCAACTGTGTTTGGGCTGATAGGAAAACTCAAAACAGCAACCGCAGAAGTGTCCATAACATCACTGCAAACGGAATTACTATGAACATATCCGACTGGGCAACTACGCTCGGAATATCTGAAAGAGCCATAAGAGGCAGGCTTTCCAGAGGATGGAGCGAATATGCGGCCGTTACGGTAAGGCGCGGAGAGTGCAAACGATTCGATCATTGCGACGCATCATTAAGAGTTCGCGCCAACCATCCCATTAAGAAAACCCTCTGACTCTTGTCTTTTCGGCAAATGTTGTAATACCGCGCAATTTTCGCCAGTGAAAAGGCAGGACGAAAGATCTCTGCCTGCATGGAGTTGATCGCCATCAAAGTTTTTGCCCCGACCTTCCCGTCAGGCGTTGCACCGACAACGATCTGCGCCAGCTTGATCGCAGTGCCGGTGCCGGCGTTGACTGCGAAGCTGAAAAGGCTATCGGCAATATCCTGGCGCATGATCGAATCGCCTCGGATCGGCTCCCAAAAGCTCTCACGGTAAAAGCCGCGGACTAGATCCGATGGCGGTGTCTCGCCACGATCAACATAAGACCACCCCATCCACTGCGGATTAGGTTTGCGGGCGATGCCGGCATAAGTCTGTTGCCCTCTGTCTCCGGGTATATCCGTCAGTCGATACCCGCCTTCAGAAATTATCATTTTCTCAAACGAAACCTGGAAATCAGCCATTGCTATCATCCTTAAAGGCTTGAATGGTTAGCCAAGTGACGCACGCAATGAAGACCCCCGAGCCAAGAATGATCAAAAGCAGTGCGGTCATTTGATATGATCCTTTGCCCATGCCCACACGGCCCACAGCATCGCCGCGCCACTGGCCAGCATGGGAATAATCAGCTTCGACCCTTTCCAGAGCGCTACCAGTTCTTCGAGCGCCGGTTTCATGGTTTCCTGCGCAACCACTTTGTCGCGGATCTCAAGCAGTAGCGTGTCCTGCGTGTCCATGCGACGGTGCAGGTTCTGAATGACTTCGTGGTCTGTCATGCTTCCCTCAACAAAGTAAGTGCGGATTCTTCCGTGATCTTCAGGCCATACTTAGTGGCGATGATGCTGGCGAACTTTGGCAGTCGATCATCGGGATACCACTGTGCTTGCTCCCGGTACGCTTCGACTTCAGCATTCAGTTTGTACGCCTTGCTGAACAGGTAGCGGAGCGAATGAACGATAAGGCCGCGTGTCCAGAACTGATGGACATGAACTTTCTCATGCTCCAGCAAGCCGCGATCATCCCGATACTTGGGGCGAATAAAGATCAGAGGCCCACGCGCACAACCGGCTGAACCTTTTTTGATGAAGCGATCTGTGTAGAAGGTGAGCATCAGAATGCCCTCGCTATTGAATAACCAACCGATGACCAGAACAAAGCCAGCGAGAAAAGGATTATTTTCCATTCTGTTTTCATGGTTGAAAACTAAAGGATATTGTGATGTTGGCGGTGCTGCCAGACAACTGCTGAACGTTACCGTCGCTATAAATACGAACCGCAGCAACAGCGCCGGAGTCAGTAGAGCAAAGAACATCCAACACGGATTGTGGACGAAAGCCGGCAGGCAACTGAAATATTGCTGTATTAACTAATCCAATATTCCCCTGCACAGCCACGCCTTGGATATGAACATAACCAAGATTGTCTTTGAAATAAACCAGATTGTGAAACGGGTATCCTGGCGTCGCCCAACTATTAAGAAAAGTTACACCAACAAAACCGTCATTATTATTCGTGCTAATAATTCCGGCAGAGTCTGTAAATACTCCGTGGGGATTGAAGGCAGCTACACCAACGCCGAATAACACTCCAGAACCAGGCGCGGTGAACCCAGAAACCAGAGCGCCGGTATTGTGCTGGAATTCATAGTTTGACAATACAATTTTATTGTATTCATTATTGATAGTTCCAACAGAAGTTGCATCAATAATATAATTGACTGCTGGCGCTACTGATGGTGCAGTTACAGCACCATAGGCTTTGACGTTATTTGCAAGTACCGACACACCGCGAGTATCTGGACCATACAATTTTATAAAGCAGTTAGGCTCACCAGTAACAACGACCAGCGGAGTCGCCCACCCATTGCAGATGGTATAGGGAAACGGGGTATTCGGACGCGATATCGTAAACGCAGTATTGCAATAATCGAAACCAAAGTTTACGATTGAGAACCCACCACTGGCCACTGTATCCGATAACTCACGCCGACCTTGATGAACCCCGATTTTATATCCATAACAAAACACATCTGATATCTGAGTCCAATCGGTACGGCCCAGCTTTATGAATTCAGCCGACTGTTGCATTTGAGCACTGACTGACGCAATGCTTGGTGTTGTGCTTTCAGTTACTCCAACATGCCGCAAGCTATTTGGGTTGAAGTGGATTGTATTGATTTTGGCTGTGTCGACGGTGTCCCATAGAGAAATGCCAACAGACAAAGGGCAACCGTAAATGTTACGGATAATCGGTTTCTCAATGTATGTGGTTGTATCCTGAACACAGAAATGGGTTCCGCCGACGTAGTTTATGTTTTCAATCAGGGAACATGAATTTGGAACAAACGTCGCAGGGAATGTAACAAACGTGGTGTAGTTTTGAGTGTCATAGACAACACTTAAATTAGATACCGAACTGCCTTTACCAAGGAGAAATTGAAAGGTGCCACGACAGATAAATACTGCGCCTTTATCTATAGCATCCGGTGTCCAAGATTCCCCATGTAGCGAAACCCCGTCAGGAAAAGTAATTGGTGAAGTGACAAGATATTCGCCGGCAGGAACCAATACTCGATTATGTGCATTAACGATGGCTTGAATACCGGCTGTACTATCTGCTACGCCAGTCGGATCAACTCCAGAAAAATCAAATACAGAAACACTCTCCCGCATCTTGTCCTGTGCATTGCGAGTTACTGCGCCTGTGCCGGATTGCTCAAACCCGACAACGCTAGACCCAACCGATGACATTAGCCGCGAGATAAACCCGGCTACGGTTGTCCATAGCGTGCCGCTGGCGCCGTCGTTTGATGCAACGTTTTGCGCATCACCAACCGCAACGCCTTCCAGATTCACAAGTGAGTCAGCGGTCGCGTTCCAGCCGATGAACTTACTAGCGGCCGGCTCAGGAAGCGTCGCGCCTGCGGACGAGATCGGCCAAACCAGTGCCCGACTAACTTTCTCGGCAAGCTGCTGGATCTGGATCGTCGAGCGGTCGAGCGCTTTGTTTATTACTGACGGGTAAAACCCGCCGTTGTTTGTTAGATCAACCGGCTGTAGGTTGGCTACCGCGCTGGATAGCGTCAGTTTCTCGCCAGTCGCCAGAGAGGTCAGCAATGTAACCGTGCCGCCAGGATTTGTATCCTGGTTTGAATTTAGCGATACCGTGTAATTCGTGGTCAGCATCAGGACGGTTTCGACATTGCTTGCCGAGGTGAAAACAACCAGTACATCAGCGGCAGCAAACACCTTGAACGCGAACGGGAAGGAAACCGCTACATCATTCCCGGCATATGGGCCTGCCTTGCGGGTTGTACTGGATATGGTCATGCGCGGACTCCTGAACGATTGCCGCAAGGCTATCGCTCAGGGTCTTGGATACGCGCACCCTAGCGCTTGCTGTCGGGGCTTGCCGTTCCGGTAACAATGCCGCGGGCCATGTCGGCGCCGCTGGTCGGCGTGATCTTGGAATCCTCGACGCCGGCCATGTATCCGATCGGCCGCGCTGCCAGATTGGCCGGGATGCCGACCGTCATCGAGATCAGCGTCGCCACATCGCGCACGGCCTTCTGCTTGCTGCCGTCATTGACCACCGCGTTATATACCGAGACTGGTGCCTTGGCTGCCGACTCCAGCATGGAGATTGCCGGCGACGATGCGATCCGGTCGTCGTAGGGTTTCGAGTTCCAGGCATTGATTGCCGAGTTGATGCCTTGGCCAACCACAGGCACCATGGCCGTCAGCGTGCGCAGCGGCGCCATGCCGAACAACACGGCCAGCCAGTCGTCAAGATACTCGCCATCCTTGTCGTCGTCGCCTGGGCCGCCCTTGAACAGTTGCATGACCAGTTCGCCGACCACGGCCGGCACATAGAAGCCCATCATAAAGATGAACAGCCCTTTGCTGGCGTTTTTGCGCAGGCCGTAATCCTGCTGGATCATCCTGGCGTACTCGGTGCCGAGCAGGTTGGCCTGCATGCTGAAGTACCCGGCGAACTGCGTGAATAGTCGCACAAAAGCGTTGCCGCTCTCAATCCGGCTAATGTCCTCGGGCAACGTGCTGCCCTGGGTTTCGCGCACGGCAGAGTCACCCAGGCGAACCGCATCATCATGCGAGTGCCCTTGTTCGAGTGCCTGGTTATAGGCTGCCGTCCAGATGATCGGGCTCATGGCGCTGTCGATCGCTGTTTGCAGGAAGTACGCATGCCGCATCGTCCATGTCTGGCCTTTTTCCAGCAAGGTCGGGTTGAGCAGGATCTGGTTGATGTTGTCGTTCATTGCCGCGACTTCACTGTCCAGACGCTCGGCCATGTAAGGTGATGCTTCGGATACCCCGGCGACAAACGCTTTCGGATGCTTGGCAAAGTCAGCAGTCGCCGACAGCATCAGCGACGGCCGCACCTTGAGCGAGGCCAGCGAGAAGCCGGTGATCTGCTGCACCGCGTTGGCCAGGTTGCCGAACATGGCAGCGGCGCCGGCGCGTGAGCGCATCACGGACAGGAATCGCGAGGTGCCGGCATCGTTCGAGATTGGCGTGACGACTTGCTGCTTGGCCGCCCGGTTCAGCCATGGCGTGATCAGTCCTGGGATGGCAGCCGGATCGACTTTGTTCAACGTGCCGCCGATACCTTTCATCACCCGCTGCACATCACGCACCGGCATTTCGAGATGCGAGAACATCAGCACCTTGTCGATATGTTGCGACAGGGTGCGCAAGTCCAGCATCAGCGGTGCGTTGTACTCGACGCGGCCCTTGGTGAAACCCTTGGCCGTGGTCGGGAAGGCGAACTGCATGCTTTGGTTTTCTGCTTCAGACAGTGCCCGCATGTTGGCATCAGCAACAATCCGCGAGTCAGCCATCGCCGGCACATATCCCCCAGCGTATAACCCGAACGGGCTATTGAGTTGCTCGGCCGTCACCTCGTCAAAGTATTTCCCGAATACATCACGGTGCGTTTTCTGCGCCAGCGGTTTGGTTGATTCGAGCAGATCCCAAACACCTTGCGCGAAATCAAAGTGTGCCTTGGTGATCTTGCCCTCGTTGGCCATGCGTTGAATGAAAGCATCCCAGCGCGAGGTGTCGAGCGAACCATCTGGCCGTTCCTGCGCCCAACCTCGGCCGAGCAGCAGCTTGCGCTTGTTGCTGGCGTTGCCGGTATGCAGGATGGCATGCACGATCTCGTTGATCGCCGAGCCACCGGCATCCTTGCCGAAGGTATAACCAAGCTCGGGCGCCGCAATGATCGCCGGCTTGAGCGTCGGCTTGATGCTGTCGAACAGATCGGAAAACTGCTTGAGGTATTTCGCCTTGTCGCTGCGATAGGCATCGGCCGCGTTCTTGACCCGGCCAAAGACATAACGACGGAATGGGCCAAAGGTATCAGCGCCATCCATCTTGCCGACCCAGCTTTCGACACGAGTCAGTGCGGCAATGGCCGTGCGGAACTTCTGCATGGCGACCTCGCCGGCCGTGATCGCGCTGCCGTCACCGGGCATCGACTCGGGAATGCCGAGTGCCACCAGTCGGGCATGCAGTGCATCCTCGATCTCCTGGCGGTCGATCATGTCGCCATCGACTTCCATCTGGCGCGAGCGTTTGGCCAGATGCAGGATCGCTGCCACCTCTTCGCCCAGCGCACGGGCATCATCAACGGTCAGTTCCTTGTAGGGTTTGGCGTTGCGCGATGCGTTCTCGATGGCCTCGGAAACTACGGCATACATATCCGGATCGTTCTGCTTGAACACTTCCAGATAGTCGATCGCGCGCTTGGCTTTCTTCTCAGCGATACCGTACTCGCCAAGGATCGCACGCACCGCGTTGACCAGATCCATGTCGTAGGATTTCTTCAGCTTGTCGTCGCTGCGGTTGGCCAGTGCGGCCATATCCCGGCGCAACTTCTCGATGCTGTCCTGCGCATCGTGTGCTGCCCGTGTTGCGTAGTTGTTGATCAGCGCGTTGCGTTGCTCGGCGGCCGCCTCGGCGATGTCGCCGGACTTGCTGGCTGCCTGGGCGGCCTTGAGCGCGCGCGCTTCAGCACTGGCGTATTGCCCCGGCTTGAGGTCGCGCACCTTGACCCGGCCGATCATTGCCGTCGCGTATTCCTTCGCAGCACTGGCCAGCGTCTTGCGTTTGCCGAGTGCGTTTTCAAGTGCGTTGAGTTCGGTCGCCATCATTCTGGCGCGAACCTCGTTATGGATCGCCTTGTCGGCTGCCTTGTCGATCGCTTCCTGGCTGGAGAGATCCCCAAAGCGTTCGAGCATGCGCTGGTCGGTCAGGCCGTTGATCGCATCCTTCGGCGATTCGGCGGCGGCGATGCGGCGCACCATGTCGTCACCGGATGAAAACTCGAACTTGTCGGCGATCAGATCCGGATGCCAGCCATCCTTGGCGACCATCTTCAGCGCGACAAGGTGATTGATCAGTTCAACCGGCAGACCCATGTCCGCAAGAGCATCGCGCGACAGTCGGCCATACTGCACCGCGTCAGGGTTGGCGACTTCCTCGCCTGCCTTACCCGGCGCCTGATTACCGGCGTAATCGTAAGCGGTCGAGAATTGCGTGTCGCCGCCGAGTTCGGCCTTGAAGCGTTCTTCGAGTTCGCGAATATCCCACTTGCCGTTTTCGTCCTGCTCAAGATAACCGTATTGGCTCAGTGCCTCGGCCATGCCGCCGATCGACAGGCCGCCATCGACGCGCCAGAGCGGTTTGTCGAATAACCCACTGGTCGGCTTGTCTTTCGGATCGACGCCCCAACTGGTAACGACATCATCTTTCTTGATGCCGCCCAGCTTGGCGATCGCGACGAACAGAGAATCGATTGTCTCGTCCAACACGCTCGGGTCGGACTTCGCCGCTTTCGGTGCCGTCACCTTGTCGTCGGCCGTCAGTCGCCCGGTCAGGAAAGCCCACGCCCGGTAGATCGGCTGGCTCATAATCTCGGCGCGTGCTTCCATCTGCACCTCGGCACGCTTGGCTGCCGATTCTTTTTGCAGTTGCTTGATCACCCGGCCGCGTGCGTTGTGGATCCACTGCATGTCGCGCAGGCCGCGTGCTTGCAGTTGCTCGATAGCGGTATTGGTCGCGTCAACATACTGGTGCTGGTACGCCTCAAACTCTGCCGGGGTCATGCCGATGTTGGCTGCATCGGCCTGCGTGCGGAATAGCGGCATCATCGACCGACCTTGCTCGGCCAGTTGGATCTGCTCGGTCGTTGCCAGCATGCGATCGAACACCGCGGTGATCTCAGGATTCAGCTTGCCGGCCTCGGGATTCTTGGCCAGAAAATCCTTCATCGAGGTATAGAATTTCTTCCACCACGCGGCAAAGCGTTGGAAGTACGGTTGCAGTTCAATGCTCGGCGCCTTGCCCTCGAACAGATACCGCTCAAACGACTCGGCAGTGCGTTCGTGATAGGTGCGCTTTTCCTCGAAATCCATGTTGGCCCACTGGCGCAACTGTTCTGTGATGTCGCCCTGTATGCCGTGCCAATCCATCAGCTTGGAAACGTCAAGCAGGATCTGCTTCTCACCTACGGATAGCGTGTCGTAACCGTGGATGTCGGCGTCGGCAAGGATCTTCGACGCGAGGAAGATGTCATTCTCGAAGAAGAAGTGAGCACCTTCATGCAGGGTCGTCGTGAAATTGGCGCCCTGCAACATCGTGACCGTTAGCTTGTCGGGGCTGAACTTTCCGAGGTTTGTTTCGTTGGTTTGCAGGTAGATGTTCGGGTTGCTGCGGTCATAGGCGCCAGAGTTATCCGTCGCGCTTTTGATGTTCGTATTGTCCGCATCAAAAACATGGATGTGCGCGGTGCCGCTTTCCATGTTCATGTTCTTAAATCGGACGTTCGCGTTCTTGAGGATGATCGAGTCAAACCCAAGTTCTTGGATGATCTCGCCGATCATGTGCGACTGGATTAGCGCACCATCGTCTGGGTTCTCGGCATAAGCAAGCGACTCGCTTTGCCGCATGAATTCCTCAAGGCGGTTATGCCGAACGCTGCCATCGGCAGCCATTTCGTACAGTTCACCGAGCAATTCGGATGCGTCAAAGACATAACGATCGGCAACGGTTTGCACCGCAGTGACGACAGGATTTTCCTGCTCGTCCATGATCTGATAACGGGCATCGTCGATCTCTTCGCTGTAGGTATCAAAGTCGGCCTTTACTTCCTCGACATCGATGCCGTTGTTGTCAGCGACCTGTTGTATCGCTTGCTCTTCAAGATCGGATTCGTTGAAGAACTCCATCCATGGCGAATTGACATCACCAACGACAAACGGCTTTTCCGTTCTGATGAATACTTCCATGACTTTGGACTCGCCGCCATTGAGTTCCTGGCGCACGATGTTCCGCGCCATGGTCATCGTGTCCTCGTCGTAGACCTCTTCACCATAGCGGTCTTTTAGTGCTTGAACCGCGGCCTCGTCGCTTTCGTCGGCAGCAACTTCGTCGTAAAGGTCTTGAATTTCATCGACGATGCGCTCGGCCTTCTGCTCGATCCGTTGCGTTAGATCAGGGCCTTCACCGGCATAGTTGCCATCGGCATCCGCTTCGCTTGATGTAAAGTAATTGACCGCGCCGAACTGCCCCTCGACGTTGCCCTTGACTGATGCGTCGAAGGTGTCGAACTCGTTTGTGGTGCCGTGGAAACCACGGACGACAAACGGCCCTTGCTGGCTGAAGTCGAAGTCGTTGATCTCGTCCGGCTCAATTACCGGGCGATCAGTGCCGGCCCAATTCTCAAACGAATCTTTCGCCGACTGATGCAGAATATTCGGGTCGTTCGCGTCGAACGTGCCACGGTTATTGACGGACTTGATCTGCGTCGGGTCAGTGACTATGTACTCTTTTCCATCAGCCCGTTCATTAACCACGCCGTCAAACTGCGACCCTTTTATGTCAGTTGCGTTTTTCTCGTTAGGAAGCGCGTCAGGAACCACCAACGGGTTATTAACTTTAAGGTAGAAGGCTCTTACCTTTCCGCCATACGTGCTTGCTGCGGCTTCGCTGGAATGAAAGAAAAACCCTTCCCTGGCTTTCCGTTTATCGAACTTGTTGAAATCTTCCCGATCCGCCCGATACACGACCAACGGCTTACCACCTTCAGTTACCACCTTGCTGTCACCAAACCAGTTTTTAAAGTTCGGCGTGTCGGTGATCAGCTTGCCGGTCTGGTCATACTGCTGCCCGTCAACCAGCACATCAGAGAAATTCACCCGGCGCTGATCGTAAAGCGTTTCCGGTGTCACCCCTAGCAGGGCAGCGCGCACCGCGTAGTAAGCGGAATAGATCGTTGCGTCCGCCTCGCTCTTCGATGCAGACTGGCGGGTTGTTGCGGTCAACTCGGAAATGATGCGCGATTTCACAATCTCGGCCGATGCCTTGAAGGTGTCATCGACTTGCTTCTCGCCCAGGATCTTCTCGACCTCGGCCTGCAATTCTGCCGCCTTGTCGCTTTGCATGTACTCCTGTGCCGTGGTCGGTGTAAAGCCACCGGGATCGACAGCAACGTGCGGGATGATCGACTGCGCGAGTTCTGGCCCCGCCATGGTCGCCATCAGTTCGGCGATCGGCAGCCGGATGTCGTGCCCGGTTTCGCTGGCAGTCTGCATCTGTTCGGCAACTGCCGGGATCGCCTGGGCAATCTGCTCGGCCAGGCCGGACTGCGCCAGTGCTTCCGGCGTGATGAATACCGAGTCGCGGCCCTCGTCGAGTACCGACTGGAAGAAGCCTTGTGCGGTTTCAACATCGCGCTCGCGCAGCTTGCTTGCCTCGGCCTGCTTGGTCATGCCGGTGAGCAGTTCGCCCATCTGGCCTGCTTGCTGCGCTTCCTGCTCGCGCTGGGCGCCGCGGTTGATGACAGTCTCGGCGACCTTCATGATCGCCACCTGGCCGCCACCACCGAAGGCCGTGGCAAGCGCGGTCTGGATAGCCGCATCCGGTCGCGCGTCGATGTAATCCTTCAAAGTCTTTTCAGGATGTAGCACCGCCCACTCGTTGAGATCCTGCAAGTGCGTTGCGATCTGTTCGCCGCCCTGCTCTTTCAGCAGGTACTCGATCGCCTTGGTGCCGAACCGCCCCGGCTTGAGCATGGAGAAAAGCGCCGGCATGCCGATCATTTCGGTGCCGGCCTCGATCACGCCTTGCGACGCACCAAAGGCCAGCGACTCGCCGACCCCGCGACCTTTGTCGCGCGCGTCACCATAGGCGCCGCCACCCGTCGTCAAACCCATCGACGTTAGCACTGGCGCCATCTTGCCGCCGATGCCGAGCGGCAGTTGCAGCATGTTCAGGCCCAGCGACTGCATGCCGGAATACCAGGACGACTCGATTATCCCGTCGCCTTTTGGCATCAGGGAATCGCCGGTTGCCTTGCTGGCCAAGCGTTGCTGGTTGAAGAAACCAGACGCCCCACTGCCGATGGCACCCGGCAGCAATTCAGCGCCAGCCTGCGCGACGCCCCAGGCGCCCTCGTTTAACTTTGGCACCGCAGCAACGGCCGCCTTGCCGGTATTCTTGAGCAAACGCGCGGCCTGCTCGAACCCGCTCAGATTGCCAGTGTCGTCATGCGACAGCTTGGCGTTGTCCGGTTGCGATAGAAAGGCCGAGGTCTTAGGCGCATCCTTCCACAGCTTTTCCAGCCCAACCTCGCCGAATAACTTGGCCTGCTGCGCTTCTTCCTTGTAGTGCGGCAAGGCTTCAAGGCTGACCGATGCTGCGCGGGACAGCTTCACCATGCTGGCGAATTCATCCGGATTGACGCTGGCCGCTTCGCCGAGCGATGAAGTCAGGCGATTGCGCTTGGTGTCCTCTTGTTCAAGTCCGTTCAGGTAATCGTCGTAGGCGCTCATTATTTGGCTTCTTCGCTGGCAAGGTAGGCGTTGAGGATTCGATCCGGTGTCGGCTTGATGCCGCGCTTGGTGAAGTCGGCAAGGATGGCCGTGCGCGAAGCGTTCGGAATCTGGATGTTTTTCGGGTTATTGACTTGGAAGGCGCGCATTTCATCCGGCGTCGACGGGCCATCGTTCAAGCCAAACCATGAGCCGGTTCGCACCATTTCAACTTTTACCGGCTTTAGTAGGCGGGTCAGAAGGTTGTTTTTCTCGTCAATCGAAAGCGTCTTGCCCTTGGCTTGCTGTTCTGCCTCAATCACTTTTTCAAACTTGGCCATAAGGTCTATGCGGGTTTTCATCTCAGCCGAGTTTTTCGCCGGCTTCAGCAGCTTGTCGAGACCAGCACCGACTAGACCTTCTGCGAATTGTTCGGCGTCAATCTTGGCGGCCAGTATTTTTTGTTCCGCCTGCGGGCCGTTGGCCTTCGAGTGAAACCGGATGTAATCGCCTTCGGAAAGCAGCGAACGATATTTTTCAATCTGCCCGGACTTCCACAAATCCGGGTTCTCTTGCAGCATCAGCAGGGTGTTCGGGTCAGAATTCTTTGGCCGGCCAGCAATCAGCTTGGCTTGGTCTTCCGGCTTGATCAGCGCCCAGGCCGACGGCGCAATATCTGACCAGCCGCCCGGCTTGGCGAATGCCAGATCCTGCGCCTGATTGAAATTGCTTTCATAGGCTTCTTTCTTGGCCAGCGCTTCGGTCTGGATCAAGTGCGTCAGCCGTGCCGTGGCGATATTGCGCTGTTCCGGGTCTTCGATCTGGTTGGCCTCTTGCAGCATGGCCGACTTTGAGCGCTCGCCGGTCAGGCTGGATTGCAACTGATCCAGCCGGCTACTCCACGACTTTTCATATTTGCCGTATTTCGCAGGGTCAGCCGCCAGCAGGCGCGCATATTCAGCGCGGCGCAGTTCAATGAACTTGTTCGGGTCACCACCCGATTCGGCCAGCATCTTGTTTGCCTTGCTCGGGCCGTGATTGACCGCGGCATCAAAGGCCACTGCGCGCATTTCTGGCGGCAGTGAATCGCCACCGATGGCGTTCCAGTAGCGCTCGCGATAGACCTTGACCTTTTGCTCATGGGTCAGGTTGCGGACATCGAGGTCAGGGTTTGCTGTCTGGTTGATGCCGTCATTGGTAAGACCTTTGCCGGCGTCGTTCTCGACGATGCCTTTCTCGATCTTCATCACGCGCGGCAGGATGCTCTCGAAGGTCGAACCGAATGGCACACTGCCGGCGAAGATCGCTTCGCCCTTGAGGTTGCCCTGCTCGCGATCAACCGCCACCCGCAGCGTGCGCTGCAACTCGACAACATGATCACCGACTGCTGCCTTGTTGTCGTTGAGGTATGCCTGCGCTTTGGTCGGCGAGGTATCCATCATGCGCATGATGATTTCCTTGTGCGCACCGCTGACCAGATCACGGGTCTTTTCATCGACCCATTCCGGGGGTTTCCCGTTGCGGTCAGCCATGGATTGAACGTGCTGCTTGATGCCTTTTATCTCGTTGCCCTGGGCATCCTTGCCACCATTGATCAGTTGATTGACCTTGGCCGGATCGTTGAAGTTGATGCCGACCTCGCCCAACTTGAGCTTGATGCTGGACTCGTCGACGCCATCGGCCCACACCTTGCCTTGCTCGGCCTCATGCTTGATCGCGCTGCCATACATCGAAGTGGCGAGCGATCCGGCCTTGACAGAAAAAGCCTGACGCTGGGCATCGTTGCCCAGGCCGGCAGAAATCTTGGTTAATTGCTCGCGGTAGGTATCGGCGTATTCGTCAGCCAGCGGCTTGCCGCTCGGGCGTTCAAGCGCATCCTTACCCTTGGCATGGACAAAACCGACATCCTTGTCATAGGTCAGCTTGAAGGCCAGCGCCTGCGCCTGGTTGGTTGCTTCATCGACGCGCAGCGCGTTGGCCTTTTGCTGCATGTCGTTGGCGATCACCGAGCCAACCATGCCGACCTTCTGCATGCCCTGCATTGCCTGCTGGCCTTCTTCGATGGCGAAGTTCTTGGCAACCGGCGCCTGCAACTGCACCGATGGCAGCGTATTACTATCGACCGTTGGCTGATCGTATCTCGGCACCATTACCATTTTTGTGACCCTTAATTAAACGAACGCGCCGGTTTTGTTCATGGCATACCAGGACTGCGCGACGTTGCCCGCGCTGCCCATCAGCGACGACATCGCCGCATTGTTCGGATTGATTGAGCTTGCAGAAGCGTTCGACATCAACGCTTGATTCGAGGCATTCACGCCTTGCGTGCGATAGCCCCAGGCCGAGCGGATCGCGTTGGCCTCGATCGTGTTCTTGTCGACCTCAGTAATCAGGTCAGTGGTTGCCTGGATCTCGGCCGCGTTGCCTTCGCCAAGATCGACCCCGTTCGCCGCCAGTGCCACCCGTTGTGCGGATTTGATCTTGCCCGAGCGTAGCGTCAGGGCGCCGACTTGCTGCTGGCCTTGCAGGAGAACAGACTGCGCGGAGCGTTCCGCCATGCGCGCGTTGATCTTGGCCATGTCGGACTGGAAGTTCAGCGCCGACTGGTTAGCTTTGGCTTGCGTGCGTGCGAGTGAAGCGGAGCCGATGGCGCCGATGATCGAGGTGAAAATGCTGGCGTAACCCATGCCGGCAGAGAATCCGCCAGCGCTTGATGCAGCCGGCGCAACGTCTGAAGTCAGAAGCGTCGAGCTTGTCGACATCGGGTAACCGGAGAAGCCGACTGTTGAAGATGGATAACCGAAATCTGCCATAGTGGCCCCCAAGGTAATGGCAGCAAGTTACCGCCGCCATTCCTTGCTACGCGCACCCTAGCCGCCCATCGCCACCTCAAGCGTCAGCGCGGCAACCGTCAGCGGCAGTGGGTCAGACTGGCGAACCACAACCTGCCCGCTATCCGCCCATGACGGCGTGACCAATACTTGTATTTCTTCCGACTTCAGCGCGGGCGGCGTGCCGTAGGCTTCGGTTGTGCGCTGCTTGGCTTCGGTTAGCTTGTCGACCGATGGCCCGACGAATATCCCGCTTGAGCGATAGACCCGCAGCCATGCCTTATTCACGTTCTTTGCCCGGCCCTGCCCAAAGGCCGCGTCGATCTGCATTGCTACCGGCAAGGTTTCCATGTCCGCCGTAATCGGCAGGCCGACATGCACAATGCTGGCCTCTTGATCGAGCGTAATTGAGCCGGAGGTAACCACCCTTTGAGGATGCACTGCGCCATCGGAAAGAATGCTTACTGTCTTGCCTTCAAGGTGCCCCAGGCCGCTGATCGTTGTCGCCGCCGCGCCCGAGTAAGTCAGGCCGCAATCGACAAAAAACGCATCCGCCTGATTGACGAATTGCCGGGAGGCCAGGCGCTCTACCGTGCGCACTGTGGCGCCGTTGATTGTCCGCTTGACCACCACATAAAGCCGGTCCTCGTTCCCTTCGGCCACCACCGCACAGGATTCAAACAGGCCGTCCGTGTCGTGCTGGTGCCACGCGCCAATCTGTTGCTCTGGTACGTAGGTAAGTCCCAGCAGCTTGCCGTTTGACGAGACAAACCAAACAATCGGGTACGGCGCTTTGGCGTAGGCCATGTCGAGAATGTCCAGATTGTCGAACAGGTGCGCCGAACGAATCGACAGGTCGCCCGAGATAAATCCGTTGGCCTGCGAGTTGTAGCCCAATTCC